>OJGU01000080.1_pt1 | contig 66760 bp, 65 predicted proteins | sample 1594741 | NCBI WGS metagenome assembly OJGU01 (sample SAMN05416841, study PRJEB24817) | seawater metagenome | isolation source: Sea water | place: Canada:Atlantic | collected 2013-07 | reverse complement strand
CGAGATGTAGAGAGGTCTCGTGGGCTCGGAGATGTGTATAAGAGACAGAATTAAGGGTTGTATTTCCGTTGCTAGGATTAGGGTAAATTGTAAAAAAATCATTTTTGTTACCTCCTTCAATAGCAGTAACTGAAGATATTAAATCTGATTGAGCAACATGATTTAATGGCACTCCGCCTGCCGAAGAAAAAAGCCCTCCCGCATAAATAAAAGAACTATTTGCTGACAAAGTAATAACAGTGCTATCCATCCTTTCAGAGCTTACTTCCATCCAAACACTGCCTACTAGTTTAGCTATGTTTCCAACAGTATCTAAATTACTAATTGAAAATAAGCCTGCGGCATAAAGTTCATTGTTAAAGATTTCCAAATCCAACACTTCAGCATTAAATCCGTTTGCCACTGATGACCAATTGGATCCGTTCCATTTAGCGATTCTTTTAGCAGCACCACCCATATTTGTAAATTTCCCTGCGGCATAAAGTTCTCCTTGAAATACTTGTAAATCATTTACTTCTAAGTTTGATCCTGAGCCAACTGCTGACCAATTAGTTCCATTCCATTTAGCAATATGGTATGCTGCAATTCCTCCTGCTCCATCAAAATCACCAGCAGCATACAGTTCATTATTATAAATAGCTAAAGCATTTACATTGTAATCCATACCTGAGCTTAAATTGCTCCATGAAACGCCATCCCATACAGCTATTTTATTAACATTAATACTTCCAGAATTATTAAAATCTCCCGCAACGTAAAGCAAATTGTTTATAGAATCTTCTAATAATATATTAACCTCTCCATCAAAACCTGATGCTAAAGAATCCCAACTTACACCATTCCAAATAGCAATATTGGCAATTGAAGCACCAGATATGGTATCGAAACTACCTCCTGCTACTAACTGATTATTATAATACGTAAGGGTTTTGATGTTTCCATTAGCACCAGTACCTAAAGGAGTCCATACAGAGCCATTGAATGAAGCAATTGAATTCGTAAATAATCCTCCTGCATAGAGCGTATTGTTTTTTGAAAATAACACTGAAACAGTACTATCTAAACCTGTTCCAACAGGATTCCATGTTTGACTAGAAGCTGAATTACTAAACCCAGTAAAGGTTAATGCTAAGAAAAAAGATATTAATGTTTTCATATTATTTATTAATTATTACTTTTTGAGTTTGTTGATTTCCTTCTTCATCTGTTCCTATTAAAAAGTAAATCCCATTTGCTAATTCATTTGTTGACAGCTGTATTTTGTTATCATGACCGGTTATGCTATTTTTAATGGCTTGTCCTCCGGTTACATTATACAGTTTAAGGCTTTTTAGAGGTGTCGATGTTGCTATATTAATAATATCAGAAGCAGGGTTTGGAAAAACATTTAGCCAATTGGCTTTAGTGCTATTTAAATCCGAAATTCCTGTCGGCACATCTCCTATATTAATGTTGTCGATGTACAAATTATTACCACCATCGGTAACGTTTACTATTTTTACTTGTACATATTGGAAGGCCATATAAGAGTTCAATAAAATATTAGCGGTAGCCCATTGTGTTGAATCTGGAATAAATGGAGTAGTTTGTGTTGGTCCTGTTGCCAATGAGTTTCCAGTTCGATAATACACTTGATTAAAATTAACCCCACAATCGGTAGAAAGCAACACAATCATTTCATCCGAAAAGGAGGGGTCTGATCTTGCGTAAGCCCACTTGAAAGTCATAAAAAGATTAGTTCCAGTAAATGAAGTAAAATCTAAATAAGGCAATACAATTTCATCAGAAGAGCCATAGTTCGTATTGATATAATTATCAATTTTTGCTGAATAATTTGGTGAAACATAAGCAGCAGAATCTAAGCCCCAAGTTACACCTCCATCAAAATTATTAATAGTAATATTTGTTGGCGGAAAAACTCCTGAATCAAAATTTTCTGAGAATGGTAATGGAGAGCCAATTCCTGGTGATGTTACTGTAATGTAATTTGGCATTAGTAATGTATCTGTTGATGTTCCATTTGATGCAATTAATTCAACATCAAAACTTCCTAATGTGTTATATGCTATGGTTGGATTTTCTAAAGAAGATGCTGTAGGAGTTCCTCCAGGGAATGACCATTGCCATGATGTTGCATCATTTAATGATATATCCATAAAGTTTACCGAATTTCCAACGCAAACTGTAGGGGTTAATGTTACAAAGTTTGCAGCGACACTACATATTGCCGGAGCAACATAAGCACTATCACATCCAGTAGCTATTAAATTGGTCTGACTCCAAATATTAGTTCTAATGGTATCTAAAGTAGCTTGTATTCTTAATTTTTGCCCATTGGTGAACATATTCTTACAAGCATCATTCGTATAATTCATATAATTCTCTTTTTGGTCATCAATATCTGGAACATCGTTAGAACAAGTGTTTAACGTAGTACAATTAAAACTTGGTGTGGCTTGTGGTGGTGTATCGCAAACATAATCTCCATCCAAACATAAATCCACACCACAGCCATTATTAAAAGTATGGTATAATCCAAACCAATGTCCAATTTCATGAGAGGCTGTTCTTCCTAAACTGGATGAAGCTGTTCCTATATTACCAAAAACATTGCTTCGTACAACCATTCCATCTTCATCTGGCGGACCTCCTGGAAAAGAAGAATAACCTAAAACCCCTCCGGTAATGGATTTTACCAAATAAATGTTCATATATTTTGTATTATCCCAAAAACTCAATTGTTTAAGCATAGCCCTTTCATACGTTTTATGATTGGTTAGGGTGGAGTATATTCTTACAATTCCATTGGTACAGTTACCATTCGGGTCAATTTTTGCTAAACAAAATCTTACCTTGGTATCTACTCCTGCACCATCTCCATTGGTTCCAGGTAGTTTGCCATAATCTTCATTCATAATGTCAATCTGACTTTGAATTTGAGCATCAGAAATATTTTCTGAACCGCCAATGTGCAAAACATGCACCACAACAGGTATCGTTTTTACACTATCATGTCCGGCTTTATTTATTGGTAATTTTTTAAGTTTTTCAACTTTTTTTTGTATGGTTGCTTCTGTTTGGAGAATACTTTTATTATTCGTGTATTCATCAAAATAGCATGGCTTGTTATTGCTTTGAGCATTTAATAAATTAATAGAAAATACTAAGGTAATAGTACACCAATAGTAGGATTTAAAGATATGTTTCATTGAACTAATTTTTAACGTTTTTATTTATTCTAAAATTTCTTTAGTTTCTCCACAAGTTAGCATTTTATCTCCAAAATAAGGGTTTTGTATTTTTTCTTGAAGGCTTAACCAATATGCACCTTTACCATTAAGTGCCATCGGACAATATTGATAATAGGTTTTCATTCCTATTACACCATACGTTTTTATAACATCATGTAGAGCTATACTTAATGTAGCAAAATTATTTCGTTGTTCTTCAATTTTTTTTGAACTTAAAATAGCCGTAATACTTTTACTGATATTGGTTTTTTCTTTTTCCCAAGTTTTGCTTTCTTTTAAAGTTTTAGATGCTTTTTCCACATTGGGGAATTCTCTTTGAACTTCCTTTGCCATATTCATTACAGATTCTACATTAGAAGATATAAATGCAGATTTTAAATTGATATAGTGTTCGTAAAGCATTGTTAAATGAACTTTAAAATCATTATTTTCTTTAGTTTGTGCATTAATTTTGTTGGAAGATATTCCTCCAACAATAATCAGGGTAATTAAAATTAATTTTTTCATAATAGTAATTTTTAAGGGTTAGGGTTATTCATTTTTTAGTTAGATTGTCTTTTAATTTTTCTATCCAAGTAATAAACTCTTTTTTGTCTTTCTCAGAAAGTTTTGCATCACTATGGATTAAAGTATATGACGATAAAGGCATTTCATTATCTTTTACTTGGCTGGCTATTGATTTTAATTTATTTTTCTTTCTTCTTTTTGAGTAAAAACCAAATTCACTAAAATTTAATTCTGCTTTTCCCTCTGCTATATGGTGCTCTAACAACCATCTAATCGGTTGAATTTTATTGTACCATGGATATTTTGTATTATTACTATGACAATCATAACAAGAGGTTTTTAATGTATTTTGAATATTTTCTGGCACATCATAAATCTTAGTAAAATCTGAATTCAAAATAGTTTTATCTTGATTGCGTTTAGCGGGGAAAAATTGTATCCCCACTAAAGCAACCAAAACAACAACCACTATTTTTTTAATCCATTTCATTTTTTTATAACTCTTGTTGGATTTTACCACATGTTGGCATTTTACTTCCCATGTATGGATTTTGAATTTCTTCTGTTTCACTTATCCATGTGGCTCCATTGCCATCGTTTGCCATTGGACAAAAATCTTGATACAATTTCCTATCGCTGCCTATTAATACAATTAAATCATTTATATCTTCACTCAAATTAACCAAGTGCTCTCGTTGATGGTCAATTTTATCAGCATTTTCAGAAATGTGTTCTGCGTTTTCTACTGCATCTTCCGTAATTTCCATGTATTCTTGCATCTTATCTTCTGTAACAGCAGCCATATCAAACCCATTAAATGCAGATAGTAATTTTTCGCTCGCTTTAGCAGCAGCTTTGGCATCATCTTTTACCAAGGCGTTTTTCAGCTGAAAATAACTATCCAAAATCAAGGATAAATCTTTTACTTTTTCTCCTTCAAATGCTGCTGTATTTTCATGGTGTTCTCCACCTTCTTCTGCATGTTCTTCTCCTTCTGCATGACTTTCTGAATTACCGCAACCGATAAATATTACACTTCCTACTATAAATAGCATTGCTGCTCCAATTGTTAAAATTTGTTTTTTCATTTTGTTGAATTTTTAGTTGAATTTTGTGGTTATTATTTTCTTTTTATATTGAATATGAACAATGTAGGCTTTGATTTTTTTCTTCTCTTTAAAAATAAATTTTAATGCTTGTTCATCTTTTGATAGTACTAAATTGTGCTTTTCTTTGGCTCCATTATTTAATATAAACTCAACTGTTCCTGTCAATTTCTTATCTCTGATAGTCGTTTTTTCATCATTAGACAACAGGTAAAAAAAGATCCTTTTTATTCCTTTAACTTTTTCAATATTATATCCATTAATGGCATGAACAACAATTCCTCCATGTGGGGTTTCATCACCATGCAGAATAAAGCTTGTACTTATTCCTATAAAGAATATTAAGAGTGAATTGAATAATACGTTTTTCATTTTCATGATAATTTGATTTAATTTTTAAGAACTCCAGTTATTAAATTAATTTGGGATCAAAAAATAATAAATAAGGAGATTTATGTTTATAGTTTATATAAACACAAAAGGGCATAGTACAGAAGCACCACACCTAAAAAGATGAAATCAAATTTGAAAAGACTGGATAGCTATCCTAATGTCTGGGAATCTCGGTAATATATCAGGTGGAGGTCGAGAATCAGAAAAATAACCTACTGATAGATTTAAAGTTGAAAGATTTGCTACTACAGTATATAAAACTGTGAATTGTACTGGAGAAAAACTATATTCCACTTGACTTGTTGGTGCAACTTGAACAGAGGCAAAAAAAGTAGATGCTTCATCATCACAACACCCATCATCTTTATCCTTTTTATCTTGATTTTTACCATTTTCATTTCCGTGATCATGATGATGTCCATCCCCATGATTATGACTTCCATGATCATGTTTTTCATCTACCTGTGAAAACCAATTCAAATCCTCAACAACATTCCCTATCGAACAGCCAATATTAATCATGTATATTCCTAAAAAGGAAAACAACAAGATAAAAGCACTTGTCTTAGGTGATATTTTATTAAACAGTTTCATTTTTACTCTTCAAATATACGAAATAAAATGTTTCATCCTATCATAATTCCCTCATGATTATCCTTTTGAATCTCTATTCCTTTAATTAAAGTATAAGCCAAAGCTAAAGGCCCAATACGTCCAATAAACATTAATATCATTAGCACAATTTGACCAGTTAAACTTAATTCTGAAGTAATTCCTGTTGATAACCCTACTGTTCCATAAGCAGAAACGGCTTCAAATAATAACGCGAGGAATTCTTTATCCCCATCAGACAAAAACAACATTAAAGTTCCTATAAATACTACTATCAATGAATAAATCAAAATGGTCATAGCCTTTTTAAATAAGTCTCTGATCATTTGGTTTAACTGAGTTGATTTCCCTCTCATTCTTTCCCATAAGGATAACATCAATACATATAAAGTACTTGTTTTTATTCCCCCTCCTGTAGAACCACTTGATGCCCCAATAAACATCCAAACGATAAGCATGACTATTACAGGAATTCCTAAACTACCAATTTCAGTAGTATTGAAACCTGCTGTTCTTGCTGTAATGGATTGAAAAAAACCTGTAACATAAACACCTAATTCTGAATGATTTTGTAATGAAGTATCCTGCTCTAATATAATATAGAAAAACGCTCCAATAAAAATTAAAACCAACGATGTAGCTATTGCAACAATTGAACTTTTTCTAAAGGGCGAGCTTTCCACTTTTTTATTAAAAATATTTTTCAACTTAGTTAAATCCCATAATGTGGTAAATCCAATTCCCCCTAGGATAATTAAAGCAGCTATAATGATATGTATCCTATAATTTACAATCACCAAAGGATTAATTAAGCCATCAGTAAATAATGTAAAGCCAGCATTATTAAAAGCCGAAATAGAATGAAAGAGGGAATAAAATACCTTATTAAGGTTTGAATTGAATGAAATGGTTTCACCCCAGGAATTGTATAATGCCAATGCTCCTACAAATTCAATAATCAAAGTTGTGTAAACTACTTTTCTCAACATATTTTTAGTAGCATCACCCTCCAATGATTTTGTATGAAATATTTCTTTAATTGTTTCATCTGACTTGCTCGTGGTTATTACTTTATGGTACTTTGAAATAAAAAATGTAGCGAATGAAATGATATTTAACCCACCTAACTGAATCAGAACTAAGAGGAGTATTTTTCCTTTTATAGTGAAATAGGTTGAGACATCAATAAGTGTTAAACCTGTAACACAATTTGCACTAACAGAGGTGAACAAGGCTTTACTAAACTCCATTCCATCTCCATTTGTTGTCATTTCAGGTAACATAAATAGTGAACTACCTATAACGATCAACACTATAAATGACAGTATAAATAGCCACGGAGGAGACAGTTTCCAGATGGTATGTTTAGTCGCCACTTTTCCAAGTTCGATGGCAACAATAATTAATACCCATACATGCAAAAACAAAATGTAAAGATGATTGATTTCATGAATTCCTGTGAATGAAAGTAGCCACTGAGAAATTGAAAAATCCATGAACCAATTAATCAACATACTAGACACAAGTCCTAACAAAATGTAAAATTCTAAACGATTAACGTTAGTATATTCTTTCCAATTACCACTTACAATTAATTTAATACCAAATTGTATCAAATAAAAGCCAAAACATATATGTAAATAAGTTAAATGACCATGAAGATGATTTGGAGAATATGTATAACCATGAAAATAAATAAGAGTACCAACTACTGATATAGAAATCAGAAAATTGAATACTCTTAATATTTGAAATAGGAACTTCAATCGAATTAAATTTTCACACTTCTCAACCTCAAAGAATTTACAATAACCGAAACTGAGCTAAAACTCATTGCTGCAGCTGCAATCATTGGAGAAAGCAAAATTTCTATACCAACAAGATATAATACACCTGCTGCTATTGGCACTCCTAAAATATTATAGATAAATGCGAAAAACAGGTTTTGCTTAATGTTTCTCATTACCGCATGACTAAGATTTTTAGCTTTTACTATTCCATGTAAATCACCTTTTACTAAAGTGATTTCAGAGCTTTCGATGGCAACATCTGTTCCTGTTCCCATTGCTATTCCAACTTCTGCTTGAGCCAATGCCGGTGAATCGTTGATGCCATCTCCTGCCATAGCTACTACTTTGCCTTTTGCTTGGAGTTCTTTAATCATGTTCAATTTATCTTCTGGTAAACATTCTGCTCTAAAATCAGTTAAATTTAAAGTGTCGGCAACTGCTTTAGCGGTATTGCCATTATCTCCGGTCATCATAATGACTTCGACACCCATACTGATTAATTCGGTAATAGCTCGTTTACTGGATTCTTTTATGGCATCAGAAATAGCAACAAATCCAACTGCATTACCATCAACAGCAATATAAGAAACCGTTTTCCCTAATTTTTGTTCTGCTATAATTTTAGCATTTAAATCGTCCGAAATAGTTGCATTTACTTGTTCTAATAATTTAGCATTCCCAAGAGCTACTTTCTTACCTTCAACAGTACCTACAACTCCTTTTCCGGTAACTCCTTCAAAATCTTTAACATCAATCAAGCTAGTTCCTTTTTCTTTAGCATATTTTACTACTGCTTCTGCTAAAGGATGTTCACTGTATTGGTTTAAGGATGCTATCTGTTGTAATAGTTCTTCTTCATTATTCCCTTCAGTTGCATATACTTTTTCTACTGATGGTTTACCTTCAGTTATGGTTCCCGTTTTATCTGTAATCAATACGTTCACTTTGTTCATCGTTTCTAAAGCCTCGGCATTTTTAATTAAAACTCCCGAAAGAGCTCCTTTTCCCACACCAACCATTACCGACATTGGAGTTGCTAAACCCATTGCACACGGACAAGCAATAATTAGTACTGCAATAGCATTTACAAAACCATAAACATAAGCAGGTTCTGGTCCGAATACTGCCCAAACACCAAATGTAATTAAAGCTGTAATAATTACAATCGGAACAAAATATTTAGAAATGGTGTCAACTAATTTTTGAATTGGTGCACGAGAACGACTGGCATCGTTTACCATTTGTATGATTAGAGAAAGTAGTGTATCAGCACCTACCCTTTCGGCTACCATTACAAAAGATTTATTTCCGTTAATAGTTCCTGATGTTACTTTATCGCCTTCTTTTTTATCTACGGGTATAGGTTCTCCGGAAATCATAGATTCGTCTATGCTACTATGTCCATCTGTAATTTTACCATCAACAGGAATTTTATCTCCTGGTTTTACCCGTAATAAATTACCTACTACAATATCGTGAATGGAAATAACTCTATCCACTCCATTTTCTACTAAAACTGCTTCAGATGGAGCTAATTTTAACAATTCTTTAATTGCTCCACTGGTTTGACTGTGAGCTCTCGCTTCTAATAATTGACCCAATAAAACCAAACTTAAAATAACAGCTGCTGCTTCAAAATACAATTCAACTGTTCCAACTTCGGTTTTAAATTCATCTGGAAAAATATCCGGAAAAATTAATCCAACCACACTAAACAGGAATGCTACTCCCGTTCCTATTCCTACTAAAGTAAACATATTTAAATTCCAAGTTACAATAGATTTCCAAGCTCTTACAAAAAACATCCAACAAGCATAAAAAACTACAGGAATAGTTAAAATTAATTGTACCCAACCCCAGTATTGGAGGCTCATTATTTTTTCAAAAGGATTCTCCGTAAATAAATCTCCCATCGCTAGAATAAAAACAGGAACAGAAAATACAGTAGCAATAATCATTTTCTTTACTAATCCTTTATACACCTTTTGTTCTTCGCTCTCACTTGGTTCTAATGGGATTAAATCCATTCCACAAATAGGGCAAGAACCGGGTTGATCTTTTATTACATCAGGGTGCATTGGACACGTATATTGTTGCCCGGAAACTACTTTTGGCTGCTCTACCAAGTGCATTCCACATACCGGACAATCGCCCGGTTTATCATAAGTCTTTTCTCCTTCACAGTGCATCGGACAATAATATGTTCCATTGTCTTTTTGTTTTGGAGTTTGGTGATGATGTTGATGAGCCTCCTTTTTAGAAGAATGATCTCCGCCACAACAAGAACTACTTTCTTTAACTTCTGATTTTATTTCGGGGTGATGTGGTGCTACTTCAATGGTATAGTTACCCACTTTGGTTAAAGCTTCCTGCATTGTTTCGGTAGCAATATGAGTATCCATCTCAACCACTACACTATCGGGCAAGGTAACGGCTGCTTTTGTAATTCCATTTATTTCGTTTAGTGCTTTTTCTACTTTAGTTCTGCAACTATCGCAACTCATTCCTGTTACTTTATATGTATGTTTCATAGCTTATATATTTTAATCAAAGTTAATATTGTTGTCTACTCATCTATTATACAATTTATCTAAAGAGTTGTCTAATTTACAGTTTATCTAATGGCCTTCTTTTTTTTGCATTTTTTATTGTTTTAATTAAGTCATATGGAATACGCCAGTTTATCTTCATTAATGTTTATGTGCTTTTGAACGTGGCTATTTCATATCAATTTTAAGCTGTGTTTTTAAACTATTCTACAATTATTTTTACTCGTTCTTGAGTATTATCTGAATGGTAAGAACAATAAAACGAGTATACTCCGATTGTATTAAATGTGTACGAATAATCTTCATCTACTTTTATTTTTCCGCTATCAAATAAATTTCCTGTTACCGAGTGTATTCCTCCGCCTCCAGTATTTTTAAATAAAACAGACGTGCCTGATTTAACGCTTAATTGAAATGGATGAAATTCTTTATACTCTAATCGAATTTCATTTGCTCCTTGGTCACTATCATCGTGCTTTGAACAGGAAAGTAATCCATAAAATATAAACCCAACAACTGTTATTCTTTTTAAATGTGTTCTCATTATATCTGTCTCAAATTATGCTCTTATTATACCTTGTTAATCTGTTTTTTTAATAACTGAGCATTTACCGCAACAATTATGGTGCTTAAACTCATAAATACGGCTCCTACTGCTGGCCCTAATACAAATCCTTGAGTATATAAAACTCCGGCTGCCAATGGAATGGCAAAAGCATTGTAACCTGTTGCCCATAGTAAGTTTTGAATCATTTTTTTGTAGGTGGCTTTTCCAAATAGTATAAGGTTTAATATATCTTGTGGGTTGCTGTTCACCAAGATGATATCTGCGGTTTCTGCGGCTACGTCTGTTCCTGAACCTACTGCAATCCCCACATTTGCTTGAGCTAATGCTGGAGCATCATTCACTCCATCACCGGTCATTGCCACAAATTCGCCTTTGGCTTGTAGTTCTTTAACTATTTCTACTTTTTGGTGAGGAAGTACTTCGGCATAATAACCATCCAACCCTAACTCATCACTAACTGCTTTGGCTACAATTTCATTGTCTCCTGTTGCCATCATTACTCTAATACCATTCTTTTTAAACTTTTTAATGGCTTCGTGAGCTTCCGGACGAATTTCATCCGATAAGGAAATAAAACCAGCCAGTTGATCATTAATAATTACAAAAACAACGGTTTCAGCAGCATTGCTAAAAGCGGTTTCCGGTACAGTTATATTTTTATCTTTCAAGTAACCCGGACTTACTACTTTTACTTCAAATCCTTCTACTTTAGCTTCTACTCCTTTACCTGTTATGGCGTTAAAGTTTTCTACTTGTGGTATGGCTGTTTTCAGCTCTTTTATTTTTTTGATAATACCAACTGCAATAGGATGTTCAGAGCTTTGTTCCAATGCACTTGCCAAACGCAATACTTCTTCTTTATCGTGCTTATCAGAAACAGATTCGTAACGGGTTACGCCAAAATCTCCTTTGGTAAGCGTTCCTGTTTTATCAAAAACTAAGGTAGATATTTTACGAGCCTCTTCAAAAGCTGTTCGGTTACGGATAAGCAAACCATTTTGTGCTGAAACAGCTGTTGAAATAGCTACAACGAGTGGGATTGCTAAGCCTAATGCGTGAGGACAAGCAATAACCATAACGGTTACCATACGTTCGAGAGCAAATACAAAAGGATAGCCTAAAACTAACCAAGTGGCGAGCGTGCCAAAACCTATGGTTAGGGCTAAATAGGTAAGCCATTTAGCTGCCCTGTCGGAAAGGTTTTGCATCTTAGATTTACTTTTTTGAGCTTCTTCTACCAGCTTAATCACTTTGTTTAGATAACTGTCTTTTCCGGTATGCTCTACTTTAGCTTTAAACGAACCATTTCCGTTTAAAGAACCTCCTATTACCTTATTACCAACTCCTTTTTTTACGGGTTTTGATTCTCCTGTTAGCATTGATTCGTTCAGGTAGCTTTCTCCTTCTATTATAATGGCATCTGCGGGTACTTTTTCTCCCGGTTTAATCAATATGGTGTCATCTTTTAAAAGGTCTTCCAGTTTAATGTCTTCTACTTTATCTCCATTCACACGGTGAGCTTCAGCCGGCATCATACTTACCAATAGTTGCAATGCTTTTGAAGCACCCAGCACGGATTTCATTTCCAACCAATGCCCCAATAACATAATAACAATTAAAGTGGCGAGTTCCCAGAAAAAATCGACTCCCTTTAAGCCAAAAACGGTGGCCGTGCTATACAAATATGCAACCGAAATAGCCATGGCAATCAGGGTCATCATTCCAGGCCCTTTGGCTTTTACTTCGCTGTAAAACCCTTTTAGAAATGGCCATCCACCCCAAAAATAAACGATGGTTGAAAGGGCAAAAAGTATATAGGGATTACCCGGAAGTAACCATTCGTATCCGAAAAAATCCTGGATCATGGGGGAGAACACTAAAACAGGTATCGTAATTAGTGTAGAAACCCAAAAGCGTTTCTTAAAATCTTCTATCATCATTTTATGATGGTCGTGACCTGCCATTCCCATTGGCACACTTCCGTGATCATGTTGCATTTTACTGTGATCCATTTTTGAATAATCCATTTTGCTATGGTCCATTTTACTGTGATCCATAGTTTCTTTATGTTGCTCTTCCATAATTTATACTTTTTAAGATTTAGGATATTTAAGATTTAATTGATTAAGATGTTTGTTTATTATTTTGGCCACTGAATAATTTCGATACCAACGTTTGTCTGCCGGAATAATATGCCAAGGAATGTCATTGCATTGTTCGATGAGTTTGTCGTAAACAGCTGTATAGGCATCCCAATTTTTAGCTGCTTTTTCATCTTCTTTACTATATTTCCAGCGTTTGTGAGGTTTAGATAACCGTTCTTTAATTTTTTCTTCTTGTTTTTCCTCTGAAATATGGAGGAAGAATTTCAATACATGAATATCGTTTTGAACAAGGTGTTGCTCCAATTCATTAATGAGTTTATAGCGGTGTTTCAATTTTTCTTCTGTCAAAGTGTTGTTCACCAAAGGAACAGTTATATCTTCGTAATAAGAACGGTTAAATACTTCAATCATACTTTTTGCAGGAATGTGAGGGTAAATACGCCACAAAAAGTCATGCTTTTGTTCTTCCTCCGTAGGTTTTTTAAACGATTGCACACGTAATCCCATTGGGTTCATACAGGTCATTACATGCCTGATGGTTCCGTCTTTACCTGATGTGTCCATGCCTTGTAAAATAATAAGCAAGCCATATCGCCCATCAGCATAAAAAACATTTTGTAATTCAAACAATTGCTTGTGAAATGCGGTAAGTTCGTCCTTGCATTCATCTTTGGATGCTTGTTTTGGAGGTAGGGTTGATATTTCTTTTAATTTTTTCATTTATTATTGAGTTTTATGGTAAAATATTCTCCTGTATCTTCTACAAAAGTTTGTTCTAATATTCCTTTTTGTTTACTTATTTTTTCTTCAACCATATAATTTATTGTATCTACTCTTATGCCTAACATATAGGCTTTAATTTGAAGTTTTGAAGTCATGGTGTAAGTGTTGTTTTGTTTGTCGATGGTTTTTATTTTCCGTTCATAAATTTTAATTTGACTATCAGAAAAAAATGAACCAATAACACCACCATCTATTGAAAGTGAAATAATAATATCAGGAATAGTCGTTCCTTCTTTTAATTCTGCTGGATAAAATTGATTTCCTTTTTCTAGCTCAACTATTACTGTTTTGTTTGAACTAAATTGTGAAAACGGGAAAACATTCATTAGCAATTTACTATCAGATGGTTTACAAGTGTATTTTGTATCGGCACTATCTTCTAGAGTCCCATTTTTATCATAGAGGTAAACTTTGAGCGGCATCACATATTTTTCTTCTGTAACCATTACTTTTCCTACTTTAAAAATTTGTGAGCTTACCTGTTTTTTATTTTTGTCATAATTTTTTTTAATGTAGTTATTCCCATCAATTTGGTACATTAACATTTGACCATCATTTTGTTGTGCACTCAAGGAGTACACAACAAATAGAAGCATCAGCGTAAAAATGATTTTTGATATGTATTTCTTCGTACTAATCATTTGTTTTTTACGGCATTAACTATTTGGCGTTAGAGGAATGATTACCTCCACAGCAAGAAGTTTTTTCTTCTTTTTTCGGAGTATTATCTCCTCCGCAGCAAGATGTTCCCCCCTTATTTTCTGCTGTCTTATCAGAATAATGTGCTTCTGTAATGGTGTAATTTCCTGCTTTACTTAATGCTTCTTGCATGGTTTCGGTAGTTACATGGGTGCCCATTTCAACTACTGCACTATCGGGCAAGCTAACAGTTGCTTTTGTAATTCCTGTTATTTCATTTAGTGTCTTTTCTACTGTTGATGTACAACCACCGCAAGACATTCCTGTTACTTTAAATGTGTGTTTCATAATTTCTATTTTTTAATTGATTATTTTATTATATCCGCTTACCAAAATATCACTAATATCTATTTTATTGCTTGGATGTGGAATGGTGTTGCAGGAAATAATATCTGCTGTTCCGGCATCTTTTAATTCTTGATAAGCATTCCCTCCAAAAACTGGGTGTACTCCAATACATATTGGAGCTTTCATTCCAGCCTTTTTTAAATGTTGAACGGTTTCTATCATTGTTCTTGCTGACGAGATAATATCATCAACCAAAACAGGGGTATGGTTTTTATAATTTTCCACATCCGGAACAGAAACTTCCACATTTTTATCACCGTGCCGGATTTTTTCTAAGACCATAAATGGTGCTCCTGCGTTTTTTGCCACTACAGAAACCCATTGTTCACTTTCGCTATCTGGGCCAACCAATATTGGATTTTCAACATTGTTTTTTATCCAATCTGAAATATGATTGGCAGCATGAACCACCTCGCTGGGTATGCCGTAAATTTCGGATAATGAACTTCTTCTGTGCAAGTGAGGATCAACCGTTACCAATGTTTCTGCAAATTGAGAAATCAATGAACCAAAATATTCTGAGGTAATGGCTTCTCCGGGATTAAACCGTCTGTCTTGTCGCATATACGCTAAATATGGTGCAATTAAACACGTACATTTTGCCCCTAAATCTATCGCTGTTTTAGATAAAAAATACAATGGCAACAGTTTATCATCAGGTTGATGCAAGGTGCAAACCAAAATTACTTTTTTGTCTTTTACATCCGATTTTATTTGGACATAGGTTTCTCCATCAGGAAATTGCCTAATGTTCGTTTCTCCAATTTCAGCATTTAATTGTGCTGCTAATTTTTCGGTTAACTGCTCATTTCCCGGCAGAGCAAATACTATATTTTTCATAATTTTTTAATTTTCAATTGTTAAAATATTTTGTTGAGTATGATAATAATCCAGTGCATAATTCAATTCCCCTTTAGAATCGGAATGGATAACATAAAGTGTTTGTCCTTTTTCTACTTTTGTTCCAATGGGAGCTAAAAAATCTATTCCTGCTGTCTTATTTTCCGGTGCTCCAGCCAATTTGGCTATTTTAGCTAACCTTCGATTATCAATAGCGGAAACAATTCCTGAATTATCAGCTAAAATCTTGTGTTGATATTTTGCCAAAGTAGGTTCTGTAAATCCACCTTGAGCCATACAAATTGCAATAAATTTTTGGTAGGCTTTCCCTGATTCCAAAATTCCTCTTGCTTTGTTATTTCCTTCTCCAATTGCTACTTTACCTGAAAGTTCTAATAATTCTCCTGCCAATAATAAAGCACGTTCTTTTAAATCTAATGGAGCGTTGGCTTCATTTCTTAATACAGAAAGGATGTCTCTTGCTTCTAAAGATGGCCCAATTCCTTTACCAATTGGTTGAGAGCCATCTGTAATAACAACTTTTATCTTTAACCCAATGGCCGTTCCTACTTTTTCCATTTCAGATTTTAACTCATTGGCGACATCCATTGTTCTCACTTTGGCAGTTTCCCCAACAGGTATATCTATAATAACATGATTGGAACCTGCTGCCACTTTTTTGGATAATACGGAAGCTATTAATTGTCCTTCACTATCAATATCTAATGCCTTTTCTATACGAATTAACATGTCATCCGCAGGACTCAATTGGGCTGTTCCTCCCCAAACTATGCAACCACCTTCTTGGTTGACTACTTTTTGTATTTGGTTGGTTGTTAAATTAACAGGAGTCATCACTTCCATTGTATCTGCTGTTCCGGCAGGAGAAGTAATTGCTCTTGATGAAGTTTTTGGCATGGTTAAACCAAAAGCCGTTACTATTGACACCACAATAGGGGTTGTACGATTACCCGGCAAACCTCCAATACAGTGTTTATCTACAACTAAATCTCCTTTCCATTTTATTCGTTGACCAGAAGTTATCATTGCTTTTGTGAGGTTAATAATTTCATTGGTATTTAAGCGATTACCAGCACAAGCGGTGATAAAGGCAGAAAGATGTACATTGGAATAGTTTCCTAAAACTATATCATTTATTATTTCCTCCAACTGTTTAGCAGTTAGTTCGTTTCCATATATTTTAGAACGAACATAACTCAAAGAATTAATGGCATGCAAATGAGAAACTGTAATATTTTCGCCTTCTTTTATGTTGAAAGCTTTAATGGCACTTTCGGACAAGCTAATTTCTCCAGGAAGTAAAAGTTCGGTACGAATGATATTAAGGTTGGCTACTATGGATTTTTTACCATTGGTAACGACAATACGCGTGAGAGCCTCAAACCCCTCTGATTTGCACACATGACAATCTTCACGCATATAAGCGATGTGTTCGTGTTGGGTATTAATTCCTAATCTTTTAAATTTTAACTGATTGTTTTTGTGTTCCATTTTAATATTCTTTTAAATCTCCACAATACTGTATAATTCAGGTATTTCACATTCCCAACCATAAGTTTCTGTTACTTTTTCGCTAAAAACTTGTGCTGATGTTGCTTCACCATGAATGATAAATACTTTTTCTGGAGTAGTTGTAATCTCACTCATCCAGTCTAATAATTCTGCTTGATCGGCATGTGCAGAAAGTACTTGTAGGTTTTTTATTTCTGCTTTAACAGGATAATACTTTCCGTAAATTTTTACTTCTGTTGCTCCCTCTAATAATTTTCTTCCTCTTGTTCCTTCTGCTTGAAATCCTGCTAATAAAACTGTTGTTTCGGGTTTACCAATGTATTGTTGTAGGTAAGTTAAAACTCTTCCTCCACTCATCATTCCACTTCCTGCAATCACAATTTTTGGTTTTTTGTTATCAATTACTTCCCATGTTTCTTTATACGATTGTACTACTTGAAAGATGTTGCACATTTTATTACAATCTTCAATGGGTAATTTGTGCCATTCTCTATAATTATGAAATACTTCCAGTACATTGTTTCCCATTGGGCTATCCATAATCATTGGAATTTCAGGAATTGCTTTTTTCTCCTTTAATTGCCATAACAAATACATTAGGGTTTGTGTTCTTTCTACCGCAAAGCTTGGAATAATCAATGTTCCTCCTTTTTCAACGGTTTCGTTAACAATTGCTTTTAACTTTTCTTCTAAATCATCTTTGGGATGAATTCTATCTCCATAAGTGCTTTCAATAAAAAGTACATCTGCTCGTTCTGGTTTTTTTGGAGACCTCATCAATAAATCTTCTTTTCGTCCAATATCTCCTGAAAAGACAAAGCGTTTTCCGTGAACATCCAACTCAATAAACGTAGCCCCAATTATATGTCCATTGTATTGAAATCGTACTTTAATTTCAGAATATAGCGTTATCCATTCTCCTTCTGGATTTGAGTTGAAATGATCAATCGCTCTTTCTGCATCTTGAATGGTATATAGTGGTTCGGCTGGAGTGTGTTTCGTAAAACCCTCTTTATTGGCTTGTTCGGCATACTCTTCTTGAATTTTAGCACTATCCAATAAAATAATTTTTGCAATAGCTAAAGTTGGTTGAGTACCTTGAATCGCTCCATTAAATCCCATTTTTACTATCCGAGGAAGGTAGCCCGTATGATCCATGTGTCCATGCGTTAGCAGAACAGTATCTATTTTAGTTACATCTACCGGTAAAAAATCCCAGTTTTTTAAACGAAGTTCCTTTAGCCCCTGAAATAAGCCACAATCAATCATTATTTTATGTTCTCCTGTATCTATTAAATACTTAGAACCTGTTACTGTTCCAGCTGCACCTAAAAAGTGAACTGTTATTTTTTTGTCATTTTCCATTGCTGAGATTTTTTTAATTTTTATTACATAACTCATGTGCTTCTTGAAGCACCTTTTTTTGTCGTTTTTCGCTGATACCTACTGATTTTAATAGTTTTGGTTGATTACATAAATCCATACACAATACAATATCTTTATCTAGTAACTGTTGTTTTTCATTTTTAGTAAGAGTGGTTAAAGAAGTAATGGGGTGCAATCCTGATTGGTCTATTCTTTCTTTTAAACTTCCATTATAAGGGTAATCCCAACTCAATAGGTATAGTCCTACACACTTTCCATACTGAATAGCATCGCTTGAAAAACGTGTGTTGGTAACCACCCATCCTTGATGAAACCTGTTTTCATGACTAGGTTGTTTTTCCCATACTGCTTCTACATCTTTAAATCGAGATTGAATATACAAGGGTATTTTAACATTACAAAACCTCCCTGCATCACTATGGAATTTACACTCTACCATAAAATGCTGATTATCTTTTTTAGCAATTACATCCACTTCATGGTTGACACAATGTCCTTTAACGATAACTCCAACTTGAGTTTGAAAGCCTTCGTAACTTAATATTGCACCAACAAATTTTTCAAATGGAAAACCTGTTGGTCCCAATTCCATAATGGCATTTTTTAACTTATAGCGGGCGGCTGTTGATGGTGGTGAGGTTTTTCGTAATAAACCAAATGCTTTTTTATATATTTCTTTGGTGGTGATACCATTATATAGCGATGCTACTACTTCATTAACCACTTTTTGAATAACTACATCAGTTGCTCCTGAACGTTCTAATGAGTGTTTGAGTTTGGAGGAATCGAACATTGCCTTTTCTCCAGTCATTTTTATTATTTCAATATTCTTATTTTGCATCTTCATTGTTTTTTGAATGTAGAAACCATTTTTCAGCAGCAAAAATTAATAACATAAGCCCCACTGAAACTATTATTACCAGTACATCAGACTTTATTTTTATCCAAAGGAAAGCCCCCAACACTAACACATCCAATAGAATGGCTGTGAGAATTATCCAAGGATTTGCGTTTACTTCTTGTCTCAAGTTTTTTAATACTCCCCAATGGATGATTATATCCATTACTAAATAGAAGATGGCTCCGAGAGAAGCAATACGAGTCAAGTCAAAAAATGCGGTAAGTACAACGGCTGTAACCAACGTGTAAACCAGCATGTGTTTTTGTAACTTCCCAGACATTCCAAAGTGTTTATGAGGAATTAATTTCATCTCTGTTAACATGGCTGTCATTCGAGAAACCGCAAAAGTGCTGGCAATTACTCCTGAAATAGTGGCAACAATTGCAATAGCTACGGTAAAGTATAAACCATATTTGCCAAATGCCGGTTTTGACGCTTCTGCCAGCGAATAATCCTTGGCTTTTATTATTTCAGCTATGGATAGGTTACTTGAAACGGCAAGGGCTACCAGCAAATATACCACAGTACAAATTGCCAGCGAAATGATGATGGCACGACCCACATTGATATGAGGGTTTTTTATCTCTCCACCACTATTGGTGATTGTTGTAAAACCTTTATAAGCCAAGATGGTAAACGCCAGAGCCCCGATATAGCTGGTTATTGAATGATCTCCGGTAATAGAAGAAGGCAGAGCCTCTCCAAACGAAAAACCAGCTGCCCACAAGCCACCAATGGCGAATACAGCCAAGCCTCCAATTTTGATGATTGCCATCAATAAAGATGACTGACCAATGACTTTATTGCCTGAAATATTGATGATAAAGGCTACGACAAGCAAGAGCACGCCTAAAACAGAAATCCAAAGACCGCTATTAGTAACATCAAAAAGCTGCAAGGTGTATGAGCCAAAAGTACGAGCCACTAGACTTTCACCAATTACCATTGAAAATGCCATTAAGAGAGAAGCTGCTGCGGTTAAGGTACTTGGTCCGTATGCCTTTTTCAAGTACAGTGCAATGCCACCTGCAGAGGGATAAGCATTGGACATTTTTATGTAGGTATAGGCACTAAACCCAGAAATAATCGCCCCCACCAAAAATGCAACGGGAAACCATTCCCCGGCAAGATCAGCTACCTGCCCTAAAAGAGCAAATATTCCTGCACCAATCATTACTCCCGTTCCTAATGAAACAGCTCCTGTCAGACTCAAACTATTTTTCTTGTAATTGTTCATTCTTGTTTTATGGTTATTTGCTTTGATTATTTTTCACTTTTTCGTGGCTCTCAACATGGTGTTCTAATAATTGTTTCAAACTGTCTAGATAATCAGAAAAATTCTTAGTATCTACCTTTGGTTGGTCACAGCAAGGAATTGTTAAAGGGTTTTCATCTAGATACTGATACAGCTCTGGATATTCCTGTTCTATTTTCAAGGTAAGGGTGTTAATCTCTTTTGTCAATTCCTGTAACCGTTTCATGTTATTTACTTTTTATATTTACACTTAATATAGGTATGTTAGAATGGTTTACCAAACTTTCTGTAATACTGGGAGCAATCATTTTTATAAAACCCGTTTTTCCATGTGTGGTTAATGCAATTACATCTACATTTATCTTTTCTGCAAATTTTTGAATGCCTCTTTCTTCATTCAACGCATTGTAAATATTAATACTACACGTACCTCTTGGACATTTTTTGTGAAAGTTTTGCATAGCGATTTCAATTTCATCTGTTTCTTTAAATTGAAAAGGCATGTTTACATATAATAAATGAATTTGAGCTTTTACCAAATCGGCAAATGCCATAATTTTAAGAAAAGATTGGTGTGCTTCTTTTTCAAAATTAGAAGCAAATACGATGTGCTTAATAGCTGTAGTTTTTGATTTGCTTTTTATTACAAGAACTGGAACGGGAGAATATCGTACTACTTTTTGGGTATTGGAACCAATAAGTTCTTTAAATCCCTTAACACCATGAGACCCCATAACAATGAAGTCGTGATGGTGTTGTTTTAAATGAGTAATAATTTCATCCGTATCTTTATCAAAAACTAAAAAAGTTTTAGTAACTATTCCCGCTTTTTTTCCTTTTAATTCAAGCTTAGTCAATTCTCCTCTTGCATGTCCAATTTCATGCAACGTTTCAGGAAAATTTTTCTCTTTTTCTTTTCTCAGGTTTTTCCAATCTACAGGAGTTCTTATTATATGCAAAAAATGGATTTCAGCATTGGATTTCTTAGCTAATTGAATGGCTAATTCAGCCGCATTATTGGCACAATCTGAAAAATCGGTGGGTATTAATATTTTTTTCATAGCTGTTTTATTTTTAAGAGTGTAACGTTTCTATTCCTTTGGCTCCGTCTCTTATGCGAATTACTTCTTCTACATCAGATACGTATATCAATCCGTCTCCGCTTTCCCCTGTGCTGCCACTTTCTTGTATAATTTTGGTTACTTTTTTTACAGCTTCCTTTTTACAAACCATTTCAATTTTAACCATTTTACTATGCAGAAAAGGATGTTTAAAAGAAGGCCAATCCTTACTTTGATCTGTATATTTCCCTGTTCCTTCACCATTAAATATAGTTAGGCAGCAATGCCCTTCTTTTTCGAGAGCTTTGTAAATATCATTTAATTTTTCGGGTCTAATAAATGCTTGTATTTCTTTCATAATTCTAATGTTTTAAGTGAACTTTTTATTTGTCTTTAATTTTTGTCATTTTGTATTTAAATTGATGTTTTTATGGTTCAAGAGTTATCTCATTTTTATTGTAAACACCTTTTTCAAAACAATCGATGTTATAAATAGTTGTTTCTGCAATGTTTGTTAATGCTGTTTTGGTTAAAAATGCTTGGTGACTGGTAATTAATACATTTTTAAACGTCATTAATCGTGCAATGGTATCGTCTTGTAAAATATCTTCTGAATGGTCTTCAAAAAACAACCCCTCTTCTTCTTCATATACATCTATTCCAAAAGAACCGATATGTTTTATTTTTAGTGCATTGATAACTGCTTTTGTATTTACGAGTCCGCCCCTACTGGTATTAATGAGCATTACTCCGGGCTTCATTTTTTCTATACAATGCTTATCAATAATGTACCGGGTACTATCTGTTAGTGGAACATGTAGGGTTATAATATCTGACTGTTCACAGAGTGATTCGCAAGTAGTATATTCTACTTGATAACGTTCTGTGAGTTCTTTGTTTTCTTCTTGGTCAAAAGCAAGTATGCGACAACCAAACCCATACAAAATACGAGCTAACACACTTCCAATTTTCCCTGTTCCGATAATACCTACGGTTTTTCCGTTCATATCAAAGCCTACTAAACCATCTAATGAAAAATTTAAATCCATTACACGATAATGTGCACGAATAAGTTTTCGGTTTAAGGCAAGTATTAGAGCAACAGCATGTTCTGCAATGGCATAAGGGGAGTAAGCAGGTACACGAGCAACTTTTATGTGGAGCTCTTTTGCTTTTATTAAATCTACATGATTAAAGCCTGCTGAACGGAGAACGAGGTATTTTACTCCTAATTTATTTAATGTCTCTAAAACAGGTGTTGTTGCTTTGTCGCCCGCAAAAATACTAACAGCTTCACAGTCTTTGGCTAAAGGAGCAGATGTTTCGGAGAGCCTTGCTTCAATGAGAACAAGGTCATGCTTTTCCGCATTTGCTTGTAGCAGGTATTCTTTTTCAAATTTATGTATGCTAAATACGGCTGTTTTCATGGTTTATTCTTTTTATCTTTTACTTATCATACTACTTTTATCTCAACTTCTCTCAAGTCTTTCTTCTTTATATTTTTCTATTTTTAATTACTAAACATTTTTAATAGTGACTGCAATTCTCCATTCAGTTGGTGTTGTTTTACTACCTGCTCAAAAGGGGTCAGGCATAACTGATTATTCAGAATTCCTGCCATCACGTTTTTTTTCTCTTTTAAAAGTTCTGTTACGGCAAAAGCACCTAATCTAATACCTAACATACGATCAGAAGCAGATGGATTTCCTCCTCTCTGTACATGACCTAATCGGGTAATTCGTAAATCTACCTTGTTGTCTATCTCTCTTATTTTTGTTGATACATAGTCAGCACTTAATTCATCACCCTCAGCAATCACAACAATAAAGGCTTCTTCACTATCATATCGTTTTACTTTGTCCAACAGGTATAAAAAATCTTCCTTACTTTCGGGTATTAAAATGGAATTGGCACCGGTAGCTAAACCAGAGTTAATAGCAATATAACCTGCATCTCTACCCATTACTTCTATAAGAAAAATTCTGTTGTGTGATTCTGCTGTATCTCTAATCTTGTCAATATTTTCGATAGCAGTATTCACGGCAGAATCGAAACCCAAAGTAAAATCGGTACCTGATAAATCATTATCAATAGTACCCGGAATACCAATAAATGGAAGTTCACATATTTCTGAGAAAGATAATAAGCCTCTAAATGTTCCATCTCCACCGATGGCAACTAAAGCATCTATTTTATGTTTATGTAATTGTTGCAAGGCAGTTTGCCTACCTTTTAGGGTAAGAAATCGTTGACTTCTTGCGGTTTTAAGCAAGGTGCCACCTCTGTGAACATTTTTTTGTAATTCATTCGTTTTTAAAGCAATAAAGTCACCATCTATCATACCTTCGTAGCCCTTTCGAATTCCACTTAGTTTAATTTTATGTGCTTCTGCTGTTTTAGCAATTGCATACAAGGCAGCATTCATTCCTGGAGAATCACCTCCTGAAGTAAATACCCCAATATGTTTAATTGTGCTACTCATTTTTATAATTCCTCTTTAATACTACCGCATTTCAACATTTTTTTACCGAAATAGGGATTTTTAATTTCTTTGGTTTCTGAAACCCAATAGGCTCCTTTTCCATCAAAAGCCATTGGACAAAATGTAGCATAGAGTTCTTGATTATTGGAAAAATCAAAACTTTTTATGGTACAATAAAAAACTTCTGAAATATGACTAAAATAAGAACGCTTTGCTTCTAATCCTTCTATATGGACCATTTCATCTAATTTACTGTTGTATAATTCGGCATGTTGTTTCCAAGTTCTATCTCCTTCATTTTTTAATAATTGTCCGCTCACTTTATTTACTTTTTCTTTCATAATAGCGATGGCATTATCCACTCCTTTTAAATTATCATTTACAAATTCATTTTTCATATTAAGATAGGCGGCTACTACTTGTTGAAAATTTTCTTTTTCTGCTTCTTCAACCTGATAAGGTATATCCAGAATAATAATATCCTGATGTGCAAATTTATCTTGGACAGACTCATGCTGTTTGTGCATTTCTTCATTTTGATCCATTTCTGCATGACTTTCTTCCATTAACGAATGGTCATGTCCTTTTTCTGCCTCCATCTTTTCATTTTGATTATTGTTACCACAAGCTCCAAGTGTTATCAAAGCTGTGATAGTAATTCCAGTAAAAATTAATGTTGTTGTTTTCATTTTATTAAATTTTAGTGTGTTTTATTAATAATTGATTTTAAACTGTAAAAGCGGTCAAATACTATACAAGCTGTTAAATCGCCCGTAACATTTACCGCTGTTCTAAACATTCCGAGTAATCGTTCAACGCCTATAATAATGATAACTCCTTCTGCTGGTATTCCGGCACTGCTTAATACAGAGGCTAAAATAACCACTCCACCGCCCGGAATAGCAGGTGTACCAATGGATGCTGCAACAATGGTTACTACCACTATAATAATATTCAACAAACCCATTTCTATTCCGTAAGCTTGTGCAATAAATAAGGTAGTAATGGTTTGATAAAGAGCTGTTCCATCCATATTAACAGTTGCCCCAATTGGAATTATAAAATTGCTAATTGCTTTATCTACGCCTAATTCTTCTTGAGCCGTTTTGAGTGAAAGAGGCATAACTGCAGCCGAGCTGGTAGTAGAAAAAGCCAACAGTTGTACATCTCTTATTTTTCTTAAAAATTTCAACGGATTGTTCTTACCAATAATTCCAACTATCATTAAATATAGCATTACTAAAATAATGAGACCGATTAATACAATCAGCACATAATACCCTAGCCCTGTAAGTGAACTTATGCCCACACTGGAAGTTAATTGTACCATTAAACCAAAAACTGCTATGGGAACTAACACCATTGCCCAGTTTACTACTATCATACAAATTTCTTGTATGGCACTTAGCATTAATTTTACTGGATGTAATAATTTATCGGGCAACATTAAAACGGCTACTCCTATGATGATAGTAAATATTACGATGGGTAACATTTCTCCACTAACCATAGAGGCTAATGGGTTTTCTGGTAATAAGTCTGTAATTATTTTTGGAATATTGTTAACTTCAAATGAGAGTTTTGCACCTTCACTACCTGCATTCATAATTGCATCATGCTCGATTAAAGCCTGTTGATGTAAAAATTTTCCGGGTTTAAATAGCAATGCTAATACGGTTCCAATGCTAACTGAAATAATTGTAGTTGATAAAAAGTATAGTAATACTCCTCCTCCTAATTTTTTAAGATTTTCTTTACTGTTACTGGCTATTCCTGTAATTATTGAGGCAACAATAAGCGGAATCATAATCATTTGTACCAACTTTAGAAAAAGCATTCCGGGTAGTGACATCCAATTACCAACGGCATCTGCAGTAGGCTTAGTTAACCATCCATTTTGAGGGCTTAGCAATAATCCAACTCCTACACCTAGAAATAAAGCAATAATCACTTTTAACCATAGTTTTCCTTCTACCAGCTTCTGCAAGTAGGTGTTAAGTGATTTGAGCGTTTTTATTTCTGTATCAAACATTCGTTATTTTGTTTTAGGCTATGTTAATTTTATCTTCTAAATAAACACGCTGTACTGAATTTATTAATTCAACCCCTTCATTAAATGGTTTTTGGAAGGCTTTTCGTCCCATTATCAAACCGGCACCTCCAGCCCTTTTGTTAATTACTGCTGTAGTAATTGCCTCTGATAAATCAGAAGATCCTTTTGAGCCGCCACCAGAATTAATCAAACCTATTTTACCCATATAACAATTGGCTACCTGCAATCTGCATAAATCAATAGGATGGTTAGTGGTTAATGTTTCATACATTTCATCATTGTATTTTCCAAAACCAATATTTTTAAAGCCGAAATTGTTAGTTGGCAGTTTTTGTTTGATGATATCTGCTTGTATAGTAACACCCAAATGATTTGCTTGTCCAGTTAAATCTGCTGCTGCGTGATAGTCTGTTTTTTCAGTTTTGAACGATTCATTGCGTAAATAGCACCATAAAATGGTTACCATCCCCAAATTATGAGCTTCTTCAAAGGCTTCGGCAATTTCCCTAATCTGTTTGTTGCTTTCTTTTGAACCAAAATAGATGGTAGCACCTACTGCAACTGCTCCCATATCCCAGGCATTTTTCACTTTTCCAAAAAGTGTTTGGTCATATTTATTAGGGGAGGTAAGGAGTTCATTGTGGTTAATCTTAACGATGAATGGAATTTTATGAGCATATTTTCGGGAATTCAATCCCAAAACACCAAACGTAGATGCTACACCATTGCAGCCGGATTCGATGGCGAGTTTTATTATATTTTCTGGATTAAAATAATCAGGATTTTTATAGAATGAAAATGCAGCACTATGTTCAATACCTTGATCTACAGGAAGGATGCTCAAATATCCTGTATCGGAAAGGTTTCCGTGATTATATAATTGAGATAGGCTTCGTAGAACTTGTGAAGATCTATTGCTATTACCAAACACGTTGTCAATACCATTTTTGCTTGGTGTTTGCAGTCCTTCCTTTTTAATCTTTTCACAAATGTGATCAAGATAGAAGGGAGCTTTATCTCCTAAGTTTTTTACAATGGTTTCATAAACATTCATAATGTAATTGGTTTATTTAATTCCTAAACTTTCATTTGTCTTTTTAATGGAGTTTTCAGCACTTTTTTCTATTCCTGTTAATGCTCTAATGGCATCAATAGTTTCGGGTATAACAATTGCCTGATTATCTACCATATAAGCATAGTAAAGCTGATCTCCTTCAACTTTTAACATATCCTGCCAAAGTGCTACTTCATACATATCTCCCCAAGGTCTTTCATCATCAAGGTATTTTTCTTTAATAGTGTTATTAGAAACTAACCCATCACTGTAATTTATAAATGTAATTCGGCTCGATTTTCTGAGTTCATTTAATATTTCTTCCTCATTAGAATTACGGGTTAAGGTTACATTCCAATAATGCAAATGACTAAGCGTTTCGGGTACTTTTACCGCCATAGTTACTACATCTAATTCAGGGTCAACACTTTTAGCATCGGGTCCTTGATGGCTCGGGATTTCCTTTTCTGGTACCATCGTGTTCATTATTCCTCCTAGATGGCTTTCCCATGGATCTGTTGCTCTACGTAATAATGTTCCACAAGCTCTTTTTAGTAATCCAGCTCTCTTTAGCGGGGTAAGTGTTCGCAAAATAGAGGTAGTGTTGCATGACACAACTCTTGTACTATCAAGATTTAAAGCCGTTTCATAATTATTTTCAGCACTAAATGAATGACCGGTTGTTTCGTGTTTTTCACCTCCGTGAACAATAAATTTTAGCTTTGCTTCCTTATATTTTTCAATGTTTGAGGCAGCTATTTTCTTTGGCGTACAATCCACAATAATATCCGCTTCGACTATCAATTCATCGAGTATTCCTCGTACTGGAATTCCTGCATCGAGCATTTGTTTTTTATATTCGGGATTAAAAGCAAAAACAGGGTATTTTTTATCTACAGCTGTTCGTATTCGCCAATCATTTACCACATCACAAACGCCTACCAATTCCATATCATCTTGTAAGGAAACAGCATGTGCCACTCTTTTACCGATTACTCCGTATCCATTAACTGCTACTTTAATTTTTTTCATGTTTTAACTATTTAATTGATTTATTAAAATGTAAAGTCCACCTACCAATAATACTGCTACATAGGCTAAACTCACTTTTTTACTTAATTCTTTACTTCCTTTCCATAAACTAATTATCAATTTAATGATACTATTACTTAATGTTGCTGTTACAATAACCAAAGCTGCTGTTTTAAGGGTTATTATTTCATTAGCTAATTTTGACATGCTTATTGTTATAGCATCAGTATCTGCTAGTCCAGATACAATGGCTGATAAATAAAGCCCCTTATCTCCTAAATAAATTCTGGCAAAATAAACTGTGACTAAAATTACTATAAATATTGCTCCAAAAGTTAACGCACTTAATATATTTAGTGGATTCCCTATTTTAATATCATGGGTTTTCTTTTTATCTGTTTTATTACGAACCATCCACCACGAGAAAAATAAGCTGGTAATAAACATTAATGTAAATGGTACCCAAAGGGAATAAATAATATCGGGATTAAAAATAAAAGCCATTAACGCCAATCTAGGAAACATAATAGAAGATGCCACGATAACCCCTGATGCATAAACATTGGATAAACTAGGGTTTTCTTTACTCTGCGAAGCAAATGTCCAGGTAACTGCTGTGCTGGAAATTAGCCCTCCTAAAATAGCTGTTAACAAGATTCCTTTTCCAGAACCAATAAATTTGATGGAAAAATATCCCAAGAAATTTATTAAAGACACTATTACAACAATCCAACCTATATCGTAAGCATTGAGAATGTTATTTGGTCCAAAGTCTTTATTTGGTAAAAAGGGTAAAACCAATAATGCTAAGATGAAAAATTTAATGATTGAAAAAAGTTCTTCTTCTGTTATTCGATTTAAGGTAGTTGAAAATTTACCTTTTAAGGCTAATAAAGTAACTACGATTACCGCTGTTCCTAAAGATTCTTTATACAAATGGTTAGCCACCATTATTCCCATAACAAAGGTTGTTATTAATGCAAAATGAGTAGTGTGTCCTATAGTTGTTTTTGTAGTATTTTGAAAATGATCAAAAGCTAAGAATACGAACAGAGCCGGAATTGTTGCAATAATTATCCATACACCATAATTATCGGATAGAGATGCCAATAGATAACCTAATATAGCAACTATCGGAAAGGTTCTTATTCCTGCTATTGAGGAACTGGTATCTTTATTATATTCTCTTTCTAGTCCGAGAATTAAACCAATACCTGTACTTAGTAGTAAGCCCACTAAAAAAGGGCTTAAATAATTGAATATTTCTTGATGCGGTTCCACTATTATTTTTTGTACTTTCTTATAATTAATCTGTTTCCTTTATCGTAGGTAAAATAACTCCAACTCCAATTTATACCAACTAACAATTTATTTCTAAAACCGCTAATTGACATTAAATGCACAACCGACCATAATATCCAAGCAAAGAATCCACTAAATTGAAACTGACTCAGGTCTGCAACAGCTTTTCTTTTACCTACAGTTGCCAAAGAACCTTTGTCTTTATATTTAAATGGTTGTTGTTGTTTATTTAGCAGGTGTGCCATTAAATTTTTGGCTAATAATTTTCCTTGTTGAATGGCTACCTGAGCAACCATTGGGTGTCCTTTTGGATAATTATCGGTACTCATTAGAGCCAGATCTCCTAAAGCGTAAATATTTTCTTGACCCATTACTTTTGAATAGTTATCTACCTTGATTCTATTCCCTTTTCCAACTATTTCTTTGTTAATTCCAAATGGAACATTTCCTTTAACACCAGCCGTCCACACGACTGTTTTTGCTTGTAAAATGGCTTCTTTGTCTGTTTTAATAGTTAATCCGTCATAAGCTTTAACAACCGTATTTAGCCTAATATCTACCCCCATTTGTTTTAAATACTCCAAAGAATTTTTTGAAGATTTGGGTGACATGGCACTTAAAAGTTCGTTACCTGCTTCTATCAAATAAATGGACATCATGTTAACATCCAGTTCAGGATAATCTTTTGGTAAAATATATTTTTTAAATTCTGCCATGGCACCTGCTGTTTCCACTCCTGCCGGACCACCACCGATAATGGCAAAATTGGTAAGAGCATCTCGTTCTGCATCATCACAAGTTACTACGGCTTTTTCTAGGTTTTGAAGAATGATACTCCTAATATCCAACGCTTCTTGAATGGTTTTCATTCCAACACTATTGATTTGTACATCTTTTAATCCAAAAAAATTGGTATCGCTACCGGTAGCTATTATCAAATAATCATAATCAACAACCCCTATGTTTGTGCTAACTCTATTTTGTTCGGTTTCAATACTAATAACCTCTGCCATTCTGTAAAATACATTTCGGTATCCTTTAAATAATTTCCGTAACGGAAAAACAATGCTGTCGGGTTCTATTCCACTTGTAGCAACTTGATAAAGTAAAGGTTGAAACTGGTGAAAATTGTTTTTGTCAATCACAACAACCTGAAAAGGCTTGTTCTTTAATTTTTTAATTAACGAAATTCCTGCAAAACCACCTCCTATAACTACTACTCTTGGCAGTTTATTTTCTGGCAAACATATTTTATTTCCTGTTTCACAGTTGTCCATTTAACAGATTTTTATGTTGTTTTTACTAATTTAAACCAATGCGTATGTTCGTAAATACTCGACCAAAACATGCCAAACGTGAAAGCAAAGAGGTATTCTTCAAGAGGAATACCAACAACTAGAATTTCTGTAATTTCTTCAAAATTCCAGACATGTTCAATATAAGAAGGATAAACTAACCGAAGAGAGGTAAAATAAATAAAATACAGTAGGGTAAAAAGTATTCCTCCTATCCAAATCTTAAGTTTAAGATCGGGTCTGCACCATAACGCAGCAATTGCACCGGCAAACATTCCTGCCACTCCGCAATAAATATGGTTTAATTTAGTGAAGATAGCTAATAATAAAAAGACCAATACGGGGACGGTCATGGTATATTTATGAAAACGATGTCTTTTGTGTAATTTTTCTTCTTCATTAATTGGTTCTAATTTTTCTTTTGTAACAAGGTTATATAACACACAACCGATACCCCCAATGGCAAAAGAAAAAATAAGGCTTTCAATATCAAATCCTGTATTTTGTGCTAAATTAAATAGTGATGGTGGGTTCCAATATTCCGGTACAAATAGGGGTTCGGTTAATCCTAATGGCATAGTCCACCAACTTGCGGTGAGCATTACTTTTCTGATGTCTTTTTTTGCAATGTAAATTACCAACCAAAAAAGTAAAATAAACAGCGACCATATTAACCAAACGTATTGCATATTCATTGTTAGAAATTACTAAAATCAAAAAAATCAAGAAACTTTAAATGCACATTAGATACATGTTTTCCATAACTTTCCAAGCTTATTTTTAATTCTTCTGCAAAACTATTATCTAGTTTTTGAAGTAGATTATAAATATTTTTGAGTTCTAGTTTTATTAATCCTTGTGCTACCTCATTAAGAGGTTCATATTTTAAAAGTAACTCTTCCAAGTTTATTGTAAATACCAATTCTACTTCTTTATAGAAGTTTTGAAGTATAGGCTTTGAGGTGAAAGTTCTTAAATGTGATAATTCTATTGCTTCTTTTTTCTCTTTTCGATCTACTTTTTGGTCAGTACTGGATGCTAATATTGATATTAATACTGGAGCTTGTAATAATAATTTTTTTTCGTAAGTCGATAACTTTGTTAATTGATTTTCCATGGTATTATTTTTTTAATGAGGCATTATAAAACGCAGCAATACAAGCACCTATCAACCATCCTAAAATAAATGTTTCTACTATTCCTATGGCTGCTTCCCAAAGTGGAACATCCATTCGGATGATGGAAGAAACATCTAATCCATGCAGTAAGCTGTTGAAAAATTTTACCGTGTTTGCATGACCTGCTGTTAGCATAACAACCATGCATCCTAAATATAATAATGCTCCTGTAAGACCAAAAGCAAGTCCCATTTTTCTAATGTTGATGTGATTCATGATTTTCAGATTTAGTTGTTGACGAATTTTGTTTTCCATGATTGTGTCCATGTCCACCATGATGGGGCATTAATAAATGACAGGCAAACATGGCAATGATAAAGATGAATAGAGAAATGTCATTCCCTAATCCTAATGCTGGAGCAAAGAAGATGAACAACAAAGGAAGTCCACAACCTAAAATCATCCATAATGTGTGTTTTTTCATTTTTTTAAAGTTTAGTTATTCTATAAAACATTTTTTAATACAATTAACATGAGAGTTGTTTTTACATAAACAATAGAAAGTGTTATTTCCTTCTTGTATTCGCTCTAAAATTCCGCATCTTCGCATAATGTTTAAATGCCTAGAAATACTGGGTTGATCAAGATTCAGCTCTTTATAAATATCTTTCACTTTTAGTTTTTTACAAGAACATATTAAACTTATAATCTCTAATCGTACAGGATGTCCTATGGCTTTAAATTTTTCTGCTAGTCCTTCAAAATCTTGTTTTTCTTTTTTCATCGTTTGACGATTAAATTAGCTGTCATGTCTATTTTTTAATTTTGACAACGTATCTATAAATCCAAATCAACCCCACTAAAATTGCTATCCAAAATAGAAACCAAAGTGTATGTGTAAACCAATTATGCCAATTGTCTATCATGATTAATGACAACTCATTTTCTTATTTGATTTCATTTTTTCGCACATAGTAGTTGAAATACCTTCATGCTTCATCAATTCGTTACACAAACTATCACTTAAATGCTCATGTGCTTCAATGATAGGTAGCATGTGATGCATCATTATTAAAGCAACTTCAGGCTCTTCATTGATTACTTCTACAAGTTCTTTTTCAAAAACAGTGTCTTTTTTAATCGCATCATCCATAACGGTCAATAGAGTTCTAAACATTTCAGGTTTTTCTCTAAATACTTCCTCTACTAATTTCATGTTCTGAAACATTTTTAACATCATGTCCTTATTATGCTTCATCATTAACTGAGAATGAGGTTCATCATTCATTTTTTCAATCAGATTTCCAGTCATTGTGTGGTCTTCTAATATTGCATTGATGATTTCTTCTTGTTTATTTTTTTCTTTGAGTAAATCAGCCACATTTGATTCTTGATTTTTTGAACAACTCATAAGGATAATCCCAATTATTAATGGAATTATTCCATTTTTTATTTGTTTTTTCATCTTTATTAATTTTAAGTATTATTTTAATGACAGCAACTTTTTTCTTTTGTTTCTTTCATTTTATGACACATCTTCTCTGCAAGTTTTGGTTGTTCCATCAAATGATCACAAAAACCATCACATGCATGATCATCAGCAGCAATAATTGGCATAAAGTGATGAGTAGTCATTAACATTAAGGCTGGAAATTTGGTAATCATATCACTTAGCTTCCCAGCTAAAACAGAATCTTCTGCGGCAGCAGAAACTAATACATCTACCATCATACCAGTTGAATGATCACTTTCCATCATCTTATTGATGTACTTTTTTGATAAATCATGGTTTTCTGCCATTACTGCAATTACCTTATCTTGTTCTTTAGTATCTTTTAACATATCTTCTAAAGATTGTTCTTTTTATTGAGAACAGGAGGCTAATAGGAATACGATTACAATTAACCCCGCTAGATTTTTAATTGTTGTTTTCATGATTTTTTTGATTTTAAATTAGCAACTTATTTTTCAATATTTTTTTTCATTTCTTCAAATTCCTGTGAATTTATTTCTCCATTAGCATACCTTTTTTTAAGAATATCCAACGGAGTATCTTTCTTTTTTCTTTGACCTGGAATATCAGCTGGTATAGCAAAAATCCAGAACAATAAAATAATCCATAAAATCCACCAAAATAAGTGCATTCCCCAATAATGACCTTCAAACGTGTGTAACATAATTTTAAATTTTTAGTTAATAATTAATTGTTATGTAAGTATATGCTTATCTGTATAATTCTAGTTGTCATTTTATATTTTTTCCTTATCATATTTTATCAATCGGAATTCTTTTTCCTGCATCCAAATTTTTATAATCTTTCATAGTCATTCCTGTTTCTTTTTTAAATTGTTTAGATAAAGCTGATGCGTTTTGATAGCCTATTCTAAAAGCAATTTCACTAAAACTCAATCGTTCATTTTCAATAAATTCTTTAACTCTTTCTATTTTCAATTTCAAACAATACCGCTCAATTGTTTTACCATAAACATTAGAGAAATTTTTACTCAAATAGGTATAGTTCTTATTCAATTTTTCAACTAAAAACTCAGATAGATTTTCTTTTAAATCAGTATTCCAGATGTAATTTATAATCCATCTTTTTATCTGTTCGGCTAATATGCTATCTTCATTCCATATTATTTCAAACTCATTTTCATGTATTATTTTATTGATAATTGTATGATTAAGTTTTGTCGGATTATATCTAATTATCACTTGACCAAGTTGTATATCCAAAACTTCTGCTCCTGTTTCTCTCAATTCATTGTTCAACACTTTTAAACAACGACTGCATATCATTCCTTTTATTTTAAATTTTTCAGTTTTCATTATTTAATATGTGTTTATCATACCCTTAAACAATTATTCAAATATCCGTATAGTTAAATATCTTATTAATGACTTTACTCACTCTTAAACCTGCATTTTTGCACTTTACTGATGCATATTTATTTTAATGCAAAATACTTCAAATAGCCCCAAGCAATTACACCTGCTAGCACTGATGTAATTAAAATACTAATTTTTGCAATCAACATTATTTCATGGTCAGAATAAGCCAATTCAGAAATAAACAACGACATGGTAAAACCAATTCCAGTAAGTAACCCAACTCCATAAATATGTTTCCAATTAATATCTTTTGGTAATTCTGCCCAATTCAATTTAACCATCAACTTTGAAACACCAACTACACCTACAAACTTTCCAATTAAAAGACCAAATCCTATTCCCATTCCAACAGGATGAAATAGGATAGATAATAGGTCGCCATGAAGATGTATTCCTGTATTTGCCAATGCAAAAAGCGGTAGAATCACATAGGCAACAAACGGGTTTACAAAATATTCTACTTTTTGTAAAGGAGTTTCGGCATCGGATCCCTCTTGTTTTATCTTTTCTAAGATATTTAATTCTTCTTCAGATACAAAGTCGGTAGTATTCCGTTTTACATTTTTATATCGAGTAATTAAATTTTTTATATTCTTCAAAAAAACGGTATCACTTATTTTTACTTTTCCTGGTATTGTAAACGCAGCAAGAATACCAGCTATGGTTGGATGGATTCCTGAAAAGAAGAAAGCCAACCATAATCCTCCAACACTAACAACAGTATAAAATGTTACACTCCTAACTCTTAAATAATTAGCAAAAACTAAAATGCTAAAGAAAATAGCCGCATAAAGCAAATCTATTATTGCAATATCTGAAGTATAAAAAAATGCAATTATTAACACCCCACCCACATCATCAACGATAGCTAATGCCACCAAAAACACCTTTAATGCTAAAGGAACTTTGTCTCCTAAAAGATATAATACTCCAACTGAAAATGCAATATCAGTAGCCATGGGAATACCCCATCCAGAAATACTATCTGAACCAATATTTATAAAAATAAAAATTAATGCCGGCACAATCATTCCTCCAATAGCAGCAGAAATTGGAAGCATTGCCTTTTTTAAAGAAGACAACTCTCCTCCCATAATTTCTCGCTTAATTTCTAATCCTACACTAAAAAAAAATACAGCCATTAATCCATCATTAATCCAAGTATGAATAGATTCTGAAAGATTATAACTCCCAATTTGAAAAGAAATATGAGTTTCCCATATTTGCTTATAGAAATCAGACCACGGTGAGTTGGCCCATAGCATAGCAATAGCCACACATAAAAAAATAATAATACCTGATGTAGATTGATAACGAAGTATTACCAATAAAGGCTGCGACAACCTTTCTATTAGTGTTTCCTGTTTATTTAAATTAACCCCCATTTGTCTTAAATTCATTGGTATTTGGATATACATCCAAAAAGTATTTAATCTTATGTAATCTCTAGTTTTCCTTGCCGAGTAAAGAAAACTAGGATTACAAAAAATTATTCTTCAACCTCTTTCAAATCCATTCCACACTTAGGACAAGAACCTTCTTTCTCGTAAATCTTATCTCCCTCACATTTCATTGGACATTGATACATAGCATGTTCCTCTTCTTCTTCATGCATTTCATTTTCATCATGTTTACCCATATCTTCGTGATGTTCTTCTCCCTCTACATGCTCGTGATGATCTCCGTCATGATGATCCTCACTTCCGCAACCGATAAAAGTTGCACTTCCTATTGCAAATAGCATTGCTATTCCTACTGTTAAAACTGTTCTTTTCATTTTGTATAATTTTTGGTTTATAATTTATTGATCTTCTGATTTATTTAATACAATTTGAACTATTTCTATTTGAACATCTTCTTTTAAATTAAGCCCCTCTATATTTAAACCTAAATCTTCTAATTTGACATTAAATTTAAGGGTTAACAAACATGAAAAAGTTCCTCTACTTGAGATGTGTTCTAATTTTCCGTAACCACTAATCGTATTTTCATTGGTAGAAACAACACCATGGACTTCAAAATCTAATGGTGGATGTCCGTTAGTATTGATGTATTCAATATCCAGTTTTCCATTAAATTCAATAATTTCATATTTCATTAGCTTTAATTTCTTGTCCAATGAATCATTCCCAGTATAAAATGTAGATTTATCCATCTTCATTTCAAACTTTGCATCTTCGTAATTTAATAACACCAATAACTCTTTTGTGGTTATTTTTAAGATAGTATCAGCTGAAATAGTAGTAATGACCATATTTCCATTTTGAGTGCGGTAAACATTTTGGGCATTCCCTTGCTTCAGTAGAAGCAAACAAAACAGGAAGCAACAAATTTTACTAATAGTTTTCATAATTATTCTCTATAAGTGTCTTTTGAAAGAAATGTGATAAATCAATAACCTATCAAATTCATTAACCTTTTATAAAATCACATTTCCTTCTAAAGACTATTTACTAATGTTTATGTCCAGTATGGTCTTCTTTCATTTCTTCTGGTCTATCATACTGACAGCAAGCAGGTAACTTAGAATATGCTTTTTCTGTTGCTCTATATTTATCCGTATCATATCCAACAGAGGCTATTTTCTTTTTTATTTCACTTAAACTGATTTCTATTTCATTAAAAGTTACTTCCATCATTTTGGTTACTTTATTCCAATCTGCTTTTTCAATTCCTTTCACTCCTTTTAATGAGCCTTCAATAGTTTTTTCGCACATTCCGCAATTACCATAAACTTTAAATGTTTTAGTTTCATTATTTAATATTGTTTCTGTTCCAAAACCTATGTTTACCGCGTGCGTTCCAATACTTGTTAACGTAATTGCACTAACTAAGGTGATTTTTAAAATATTCTTTTTCATCTTTCTTTGTTTTAATTATTATTATTAAATTATTTATTGTTTTTCTAAATTCATTCCACATTTGGGACATGTTCCAGAAGTGTCGCTTTCAATTTCTGGATGCATGGGGCAAGAATATGTACTTGAGTGATTAACCTCTATTCCTTGGTGCGTAAATACTGTTGATATTGTTTTCCCTTTTATAATGAATTTAACTGTTGCTTGAAAAGATTCTGAACTTTTAAGCTGTGCAACAAAAAAATCATTCCCCTTGGCTTGTAAAGTTTGGATATATGTTTCCCCATCATTACTTTCAATTGTAACTTCTCCTGTTACTTCTTCATTTAATATAGACTTAAGATTGCTTTTAAGGATATAAAACCTTAATTGGTCATTTTTAAGAAACAATTCAGTAACCATTTCAATTTTATATTTACCAACTTTTTTAACAATTCCTCCATGCGGGGGCTGTTCAAGAGAGGTTGCATGAGTTGATCCATGACTACCATGATCATGTTGGGAATAGACATTAATTGAACAAAATAATGCGGTAAGCAATACGATATTTCTATTCAAGTATTTCATAATTTAATTAGTTTTTAGTTATTGTCCCTTTTACTTCACCACACTTCAACATTTTACTTCCGAAGTATGGATTTTTAATTTCCTTTTCGATGCTTAACCAATAACCTCCCTTATCGTTATTTGCCATCGGGCAGAATTCTAAATAAAGTGGTTGACTATCTTTCATTTTAACTCCCAACTTCTGGGTAGCATCTGCAAGTGATTTACTTATGGTTAAAAAAATGGTTCGCTGTTCATCTATATTTATAGCTTTAGAAAGAAGTTTTAACTCTTTATTCATTGACTTTAAAGCCTCCATCCAAACATTATGAGCATCCTCCATTACCAAACTCATATCCACTTTTTTAAGCGACTGTTGTAGTGATTTTACATTAGATTGAATATCAGAATTATCGTTAACCAGTTTATCTTTAAGTGATAAATACTGACTAACTACATTCCCTAGTTGCTGTTTGAATTTGGCCGAAACTTTGGACTTGTCTACCATCACTTCTTTACTCATATCCATATCTTTCATTTCATCCTTGTTATCTCCTCCTCCATGATTATGACCAGTAGCAACTTTTCCTCCTGTTGGATTCATCATGCTTTTTTTACCTGCCAACTGAGCGGCCGCATCAATTTTAAATACACCATTGGTTGCAATTTCTTCTCCTTCTTCTAACCCTTCTTTTATCACATAAAATTCACCAGCATCTTCCCCTAAAATCACTTCACGATAGATAAAAGAATTATGTTCTCGGTTTGGTAACTTTATATAAACTACTGCACGCTTACCAGTCCACAGTACTGCTGATTTAGGCACAAGTATAACTTCCCCAGTCATTGGCAATTTAGATGTAATAATACCATTAGCAAACATATCTGGTTTTAATAATCCACTAGCATTAGACATTTCAACTCTCACATTAGCAACTCTAGTTTTTGGATTAATAAATGGATCTATAAAAGTGATTTTTTCCTTAAATGTCTTGCCAGGAATAGCTTTAAGTTCTATCTCTAAATTATCTCCCACTTTCACCCAGGGCAAATCATTTTCATAAGCCTCAAATAACATCCATACTCTACTTAAGTCCGTAACTTCCAATAATATTTGCCCTGCCTTTACATAATCACCTTCTGATGCCATCAACATCATGACATAGCCATTGTGGTCAGATAATATATTAAGTTCATTTTGAACCTCTCCTGATTTTTCAATATTGTCAATTTGTTGGTCACTAAATTTCCACTGTTTTAATTTATTTCTTGCAGCTTCAACCAAAGCGGGATTAGTCGATTCGTCTTTTAATACTTCAAACAATTCCTTCTGAGCAGTAACCAATTCGGGAGAATATATTGTAGCTAGTTTTTGCCCCTTTACGACTTTTTCCCCTGTGAAGTTGATAAACAATTTTTCTATCCTACCTGGAAAATGAACTGCTTGTGAATAAACTAAACGTTCATCAGGTTTTACTTTCCCCAACAATCGTATTTCTTTCTCTGGATTTTCTCGTTTAACTACATAAGTCTGTATCTCTGCTAGTTTCATAGCTGAAGCAGACATTGAAACTTCATCTGGCAATGCTTCCTTACTATCCATTGAATTATCCAAAGGGATTAAATCCATCCCACATAAAGGACATTGTCCAGGCCCATTCTGCTGTATTTGTGGATGCATGGAGCAAGTCCATATTTGTTCTTCCGATGTTTCATCATGAATATGGGTTCCTATGGCTTCATCAGTGGAATTTCCGCCACCTATAAATTTACCGATAACTATACCTAGTATTAAAACCAGAATAATTACTATCCATTTATTGTTTAATATATTTTTCATAATTCTTCGTTTATTTTCCAGTTAAATAGTTAATGAATGCTACAGCTGCATTTTTATCTGCTTTAGCTTTATCTAATTCAAGAGCATACTTTAAAACTTTTCGTTCCATTCTGAGTACTTCTTCAAAATTTTGTCCATTATTGGAGTAAGAAGTTAATAGTATTGCCAACGATTTTTCTGCTAATTTCAATTGTTTTTGAAATAATACTATCCTGCGGTCACCGTCTTTATACTCTTTATATCCTTTTTCAAACAAAATGGTTAACTGATTTTGTTTATCCTCTTTTTGATATTGCGTAGCTTCAATATTAAATAATGCTTCATTTATCATTGCTTTGTATTTCTTACGATAAAGCGGAACCGTTATCCCAATTTTAGGGAATAGAATTGCATCTTTTCCACTTTCATTTCCCGCCATTGGGTTATCGCTGTTTCCAATTAAAATGTAATCCATCCCAATTGAAATTTTCGGTCCTCCCATTTTATGTGCTGCAATTTCTTGTTTTTGAAACGAAGCCATTTTAAAATCGAGTTGCTTTATCATGTGATTTTGGTTTGATATACTGTCTAATAATATTTCTTTTGAATACGCTAGACTTTCATCCCATAAGTCATCAGGAACAGTGATACTTGTTTCAACAGGTTGATTCAATAATTTATTGAAATTAACCTCTAATACCCTTTTTGTATCTAATAAATAGGCTAATTGATTTTCCAACTCATTTTTTTCCATCTCAACCCTCATTTCATCAACGACAGATGATTTTCCTGTTTCCACTTTGATTAAAGCCAATTGCTGAAAAGTGTTTAAGATGGCTATATTTTCTCTGGTAATTGTTATTCCTTTTTGGACAAAATACAAATTGTAATAAGCAGATTTAATATCAAAAAACAACTTTGATTTAGTCTCTTCAAAAGCTTCATATTTTGCTTTAGCCTGCTGGATTACAACATCTTCTTTAGCTCCAAGAGTCCCAAACCATGGAAACATTTGCATCACACCAAATTTTGCTTGTTGTGGACCAACTCTGGTTTCAACTGGAGTTATGAAATATCCAAATGATATAGTTGGGTCTGGTAGAGTTCCAACTTGTGGAACCTTTTCTAAAGCAGCATTGTATTGTGAAAATTTAGCCTTTAATCCTGGATTGTTTTCAGCCCCAATTTTTAGGTAGTTATCTAATTCAGATTGTGCATGTACTTTTACAACAAGCAATGACAAAATGATAAATGTATATTTAGTTATCCTTTTCATTATTCAACTTGTTTTAATCGTTTAACTTTTCCTTCTTGCCACATACAGTACAAAACAGGCATAATAAACATGGTTAATACTTCAATCAACATTCCTCCAAACAGAGGAATTGCCATTGGTCCCATAATATCTGAACCTTTTCCTTGTGAGGTAAGTACAGGAATCAAAGCAATAATTGTTGTAGCAGTTGTTAATACTGCTGGTCTAACTCTTTTAGATGCAGCTAACAAAACTGTTGCTCTTACTTTATCTTTAGTATCAGGTTTATCTTTTTCAAACAACTGAGTTAGATAGGTGCCCATTAATACTCCATCATCTGTAGCTACTCCAAAAAGAGCAATAAACCCAACCCAAACAGCAACACTTAGATTCACGGTATGTACTTGAAACAAGTCTCTAAGATTTATCCCACCTAAACTAAAATTTAAGAACCCTGGCTGACTGTACAACCAGAGCATAATAAACCCACCCGAAAAGGCAACAATTAACCCACTAAAAATCATAGTGGTAACTGTAACAGATCTAAACTGGAAATACAGAATTAAAAAGATGATTAACAAAGAAATAGGTACAACAATTATTAATCTTTTTGTTGCCCTAATTTGGTTTTCATAATTACCCGTAAATCGATAGCTAACACCAGCTGGAAGTATAAATTCCCCTGATTTCATTTTCTCAGCAAATAATGCTTGGGCATCTTCTACCACATCTACTTCTGCGTGTCCTTCCTTTTTATCGAAAATAACATAGCTTACCAAAAAAGTGTCTTCACTTTTAATTACTTGAGGACCTCTTACATAATTAATATCCGCTAATTCTTCTAACGGAATTTGAACTCCAGCAGGGGTAGGTATTAAAACATTTTTTAAATCTTCAGGATTATCTCTATATTCTCTCGCATATCGAACTCGAACAGGAAAACGTTCCCTACCTTCAACAGTTGTCGTTAATGGCATTCCTCCTATAGCGACACCAATTTGCTTTTGCATGTCTTCAATAGTCAACCCATACCTGGCAATTGCTTCCCTGTTAATTTTTATTTCTAAATAAGGTTTTCCAACTACTCTGTCAGCAAATACTGCTGATGCCTCTACACTCGGAACTTGCTTTAAAATATTTTCAATATCATATCCTACTTTTTCTATGGTCTCTAAATCAGGCCCAAACACCTTAATTCCCATAGGAGCACGCATTCCTGTTGCTAACATTACCAATCTCGTTTCTATAGGTTGTAATTTTGGAGCCGAAGTCAATCCTGGTATTTTTGAATGTACTAAGATGTCTTTCCATATATCGTCAGGAGATTGAATGGTTGTTCTCCATTGCCTAAAATATCCTCCATCCTCATCTTCAATTAAATCTTTCGTGGCAATAGATTGAAAATCATCTTCTCCATATTTATAAGTAGAACCGTCTTTTAATATAAACGCATTTTCTTCATTGATCTTAAAACGCATTTTATGTCCATCTTCATTTATTTTATATTCAGGTAAATAATTGATGATATTTTCATACATAGAAATTGGAGCTGGATCTAATGCAGAATTTACACGACCCCATTTACCTACTGTTAATTCAACTTCAGGTATTGCGTTTAAGTGTCTATCTAATTTACGGATAACATCGACATTTTCAGCAACTCCTGAATGGGGCATTGTTGTAGGCATCAATAAAAATGAACCCTCATTAAGAGAAGGCATAAACTCTTTACCTATTCCAGGAAATTTTTCTGATAAGGATGTCCATACCGTATTGCTTTTAGAAAATTGAGGCATAAACCCAAATACTTTATCGAATCCTTGCCATGCAACAATCCCGAATAGGATTATAAATAATGGAGCCGATAAAAATTTCCATTTATTGGCTAAACACCATGTCAGTAGTTTCTCATAGTATTTAATCATTACCATTAATGCTCCAAGGATTAATCCAACGGTTATGGCAACAAAAAGAATATTAGCCATAAAGCTATTCTGAACCCCTAAAGGCATCCAAACATTTGAAATAAAGTAAACCACTACAAATAATGTAATAATGATGTTTATTACATTGACATATTTTCTTTTATCCTCAGGCCACTTATATTCTAATAAATTATTAACTCCAAAAAGAATTAAAGCTATGGACAACCAACTTCCAAAACCTATCCAGAAAACAAGTCCTGCAAGAATAAGTAATCCATTCCAAACTTTACTCATTTTCCCTTTATCAAAACGTATAGAAAATACCAAATGTGCAAATGTTGGAATGAATAGTATCCCAATAAGTAGGGCGGACAACATTGCAAAAGTTTTGGTGAAAGCTAAAGGAGTAAATAACTTACCTTCAGCAGCTTGCATAGCAAATATGGGTAAAAAGCTGACGATAGTCGTAAATAAAGCTGTAACTACAGCAGAAGCAACTTCTGAGGCACCCTCATAAATTACCGTCATTAACTCCTTACCTCTCTTTCCCACATTTTGAGGTAATTCAATGTGCTGTATAATATTCTCTGTAAATACTACACCAACATCTACCATAACTCCAATAGCTATAGCTATTCCTGAAAGTGCTACAATATTAGCATCAACATTAAATTGTCGCATCATAATGAAGCTAATCAGCACTCCTAAAGGCAATAAACTCGAAATAAGAAGAGATGCTCTAAGATTTAAAACTAAGACAATAACCACTAATAATGCAATTAACATTTCTAGTGTAAGTGCTTCTTCTAATGTCCCTAATGTCTCTTTTATTAGACCAGTTCTATCATAAAAAGGAACTATAGTAACTTTGGATACAGTTCCGTCAGTTAATGTTTTACTAGGTAATCCTGGTTCTATTTCTTTTATTTTTTCCTTTACTCTATCAATTACCTGTAAAGGGTTTGCTCCATATCTTGCAACCACAGATCCTCCAACTGCTTCCGATCCTCCTTTATCTAATCCTCCCCTTCGGGTAGCTGGTCCAAAAACTACTTTCGCCACATCTTTAATTCTAATGGGTACATTATCGTTAGAAATGATTACGCTCTCTTCCAAGTCCTTTAATGACTCAATGTAGCCTAATCCCCGAATTAAATATTCTACCTTATTAAATTCAATGGTACGTGCTCCAATATCAAGGTTGCTCTTTTTCACTGCCATCATTATTTGAGCAACATTTACATTATGAGCCTTCATAGCATTAGGGTCTATGTCTACTTGATATTCTTTTACATAACCACCAATAGTACCCACTTCAGAAACTCCTTTTACAGAAGTTAAAGCATAACCGATTTGAAAATCTTGAATGGTTCTTAATTCCTGAGGATCCCAACCTCCTGAAGGATTTCCATCCTTATCTCTACCTTCTAAAGTATACCAATATACTTGACCTAACGCAGTAGCATCAGGACCAAGAGCAGGAGATACTTCTGAGGGTAATAACCCACTAGGTAAAGAGTTTAATTTTTCTAATACCCTTGTTCTACTCCAATAAAACTCTACATCATCTTCAAATATCAAATAAATGCTAGATAATCCAAAAATGGAATTACTTCGAATAGTTTTCACTCCTGGTATACCCAATAATGCAGTTGTTAGTGGGTAACTAATTTGGTCTTCTATATCTTGCGGTGAACGACCAGACCATTCTGTATAAACAATTTGTTGGTTCTCCCCAATATCTGGAATTGCATCTACAGGCACAGGATTTCTAGGGATTATTGAGTCCCCCCAATTAAAAGGTGCAGTGGAGATTCCCCACATTATTAAAGCTCCAAGCAAAAGCAGGGTTATGAGCTTATTTTCGAGAAAATACTTTATTGTTTTGTTTAACATGATTAAATCATTTTGATGTTGAAAAAATGCCGTATAGGACAAGCCGCACTTTCTTCTCTAAGAAAGCGAATTCAAAATCAAAATGAATCAAATAAGGAAAGACTGAACCAAGACAGGAATGTCTTTAATCAGAGGTGGTGGAGAATAATCGTTATAAAATATTTTTTGTACAGTAGTTGATGGTAATACATCACAAAGAACTGCAACAAATACAAAAACAAAATCAGAAGAAAAATTAGCATTGGTTACCTTTTGAGAATAATCTTCATCCATTTGGACCATTAGAATATCGTCTTGACAACAATTCGATTTCATTTGCTCTCCTTCAGCACAATTATTTTCAGCCCTTTCCATGCCGCAAGAAACATCACTCTCTATTAAACCAATTTCAGTCTTTACCCTTTTTCCTCCACAAATATGTGAAGAAACAGTAAATCCCATTGAAGTAACAAGGATAACTAAACTTAATATGACTGAAAATATCTTTTTCATAACTAACTCAATAACCCAAATTTAGACATTTTATTGTTTACGAAGTATGACATTAATCATTGAATTTTCTGCATAAATGCAGATTGCTCTCTTAACCTTAGTTAAGGTTGACTAAGGTTGAAATGAAGAATGATTCTTATAGATGTTAAAACCTCATTTTCTGAATCCTAACGGCATTTAAAATTGCAAGAAGAGCTACCCCAACATCTGCAAAAACAGCTTCCCACATAGTAGCCAATCCTCCTGCACCTAGAGCAAGAACAATTAACTTTACTCCCAATGCTAAAATAATGTTTTGCCAAACAATCCGTTTGGTTGCTTTACTTATTTTTATAGCAGTTGCTATTTTAGAGGGGTGGTCTGTTTGAATTACCACATCAGCCGTTTCTATGGCAGCATCACTACCTAATCCGCCCATTGCCATACCCACATCAGACATTGCTATTACAGGAGCATCATTAACACCATCTCCAATAAAAGCTATTTTTCTACCTGCTGCTTTCAATTTACTGACTTCATTAACTTTGTCTTCTGGTAATAAACCACCAAAGGCTTTATCCAATCCTAATTGTTTTGCTATTTTATCAACTACAGATTGCTTGTCTCCTGATAGCATGACCACCTCTCGTATGTTAAGATGATGTAATGCCGTTATCGCTTCTATTGCATCTTCTTTTATAGTATCTGCAATGGTAATGTAACCTGCAAATTTTCCAGCTATGGCTATTAAAACAATAGTGTCTGTTATTGCTGAAATTTTTTCATCATAAGCAACATTATACTTTTTAAGTAATCTACTATTCCCTGCTAAAATAGTTTGATTGTTTAGCTCGCCTTTTAAGCCGTGACCAGAAATTTCTTCTACATTTTTTATTTCAATGTTTTTAAAATCGACTTCGGCATACTTTACAATTGCTTTGGCAATTGGATGGGTTGAGTAGGTTTCTATTGCAGCTGCAATATGGAGCAATTCTTTTTCCGATAAACTTTCTGAAACAATTTTTTGAACCTCAAAAACTCCTTTGGTTAATGTTCCTGTTTTATCCATTACCACCGTATCTATTTCGGTCATTTTATCTAAATAATCCGATCCTTTAAAAAGAATACCATTACGAGATGCCGCTCCAATACCGCCAAAATAACCAAGCGGAATGGAAATAACCAACGCACAAGGACAGGAAATAACTAAAAAGACTAAGGAACGATACAGCCAATCGTTAAAAACATAATTATCTACAATAAAATAGGGCAAAAACGTTAATGCTACCGCTAAAAATGTAACAATTGGGGTATATATTTTTGCAAATTTAGAGATAAAGAGTTGCGTCTTTGCTTTTCTACCACTAGCTTCTTGAACCATTTTAAGAATTTTCGAGAGCTTGGTATCTGCATAAAGTGCCGTTACTTTTATTTCTGCAACAGTATTTAAGTTAACCATTCCTGCTAAAACAGTATCTCCTTTTTTCTTATCATCGGGTACTGATTCTCCTGTGAGTGCTGCGGTGTTAAAAGAGGCGTTTTGCGTTAGTAGTTCTCCATCAAGAGCCACTTTCTCTCCCGATTTTACTTTAATTATTTCTCCAAGTCTTACATCTTTTGGATGTTTAATTACTGTTGTTTCGTTTTCTAATACATTTACTTCCTCTATTTGTAATTTAAGTAGTGACTCTATGGAGCGTTTCGCCTTGTTTACAGCTGCATCCTGAAATAACTCTCCAACGGCATAAAACAACATAACCGCCACACCTTCGGCATATTCGCCAATAAAAAAAGCTCCAATGGTTGCAATACTCATTAGAAAAAATTCATTAAAAACATCTCCTTTAGGTATGCGATTTATTGCTTTCCATACCACGGGACCTCCAATTATTAAATAGGCTATTCCAAATAAAAATACCTGAAAATAAGTGTTAAACCACACCATTTCCAATTGATTAAATGCTACCCCAGTTAATAAAATAATAAGGCTTACAATTGAAGGTAAGTATGCTTTATACTTTTCAAAATAACTTTCTTTTTTTTGTTGTACTTCGTCTGTTAAACAGACTTCTTTTGAACAGGCTTCGCTCATAATTTTTTGAGTTTATTTGTTAATATTAGAATCCATTTGGCTTTTACGATTACTTAAATAATAGAGTATTGACATAAGTATCAATAGTGATAGTTGAGCAACTATTGTTTCAATAGTAGGAAATATTCCCAACCAATCTATGGTTATTGAGAAAGGAAAACCAGTAATTGACAACCAACCAGCTTCTTGCAGAGAATGAATACCTTTTCCCATAAGAATCAATGCCAACAGGATAATTACCCACGCAGAGTATCGAAATAATTGTCGTATAGGTATTTTTCTGGAATATTTCAAAAAAAGAAATGCAAATAAAACTATCAACCCAAAGGCAGCTAAAACTCCTAACCCGATAGATGACTGACTGCCTAATTGTGTATCAAGACTAATCGCTTGTAAAAACAATATGGATTCAAAAACTTCTCGAAAGACGACCATAAAAGAGAAAAAAGCTAAGCCGAACATCTTTTCGCTCTTCAGTTGTTTACCAATTCTGTCTTCTATAAATATTTTCCATTTTTTCGTATGCGATTGGTCATGCAACCAAAAACCAACAACAGAAAGAACAATAACGGCAACTAAAGAAATTGTACCTTCCATTATTTCACGATTCTTACCACTAATAGCAATGACCCAATCAGAAAAAAACCAACCACCTATTCCCAATAATATTGCCGTTATCCAACCACCATGTACCCAGACTAACGCTTTTTTTATTCCAGAGGAACGTATCAGAGACAAGACTAAGGCTAGAATTAAGAATGCTTCTAAACCCTCTCGAAGCATAATGGATGCAGATAATACAAACGCCAACCAATAACTGAGTTTTTTATCCTGCATCATTTCTTCTGCCTGACCTATCATAGTTATACCTTTATTAATTTCTTCCTCAACTTCGGATTTATCCGCATTTTGCTCAATTACTTGGCGAATCTTAAACATCTGCTGCTCCAGACTCGCAGTAAATGTAGGGGCATTAGCTTTTAGTCTTGCTTCCGAAGGTTCAATACCTTCAAGATAGGCTGCCAAAGCATTTTCACGAGCAATGGAATACTTTCCTGAAATATAATTCTGTAGGGCATTTCTCAAATGATTTTTTGCGATATCAAGTGTGTTTTTTCGTTCGGTAACCTCTGGAGATATAGTCCTCAGAGATGTAAGAAATAGGTCTGCATTACTGCTATCAAGTTTGAGGTGTTTTAATAATTCCATATCGGAGAGCGTAGCCACCTTTTCTAAATTAACCTTTTTAACCACCTGCTTAAATACCTTCTGCATATTGGCTTGATCGACAAATTTACCTTCAAATCGAAGGGATTTTATATAAAATGCCAAATCCCAAGCCTCCTTATCAGAAAAGCTTGAGAAACTTTGCATGGCTGTACCTTCTACACCTAGTTTTATGGTATTATATGCTTGAAAGGGCGATATTTCCTGCATCAAGGTATCGTTTAGAAAATTAGTAGGAGCAGGTTTTAAGCCTGCCGCCAACCTACCGTCTCCGCCTCCATTCACTCCATGGCAGGAAGTACAATTCTTTACGTATAAATTCTTGCCATTTTCAATGTTCGCCCATACAAGAGGAGCTGTTTTTATCCCTGTACTGGTAATAATTTCATGTCTTATAAGACCAGCGACCACAGCTACTTCTTGATGGGAAGCTTTATTTTTAATTAGAAGGGTTAAGTCTTTTAAAGAGGATAAAATTGGATTTTTGGCTTCGTTTTGCAGATTGCTATTTTTGATGAGGGTAAATACTTTATCATTAAATTCCTGCATTTCAAAAAACTCTCCTGCATCTATCACCTTCCCATTTTGTACTGCTGCTTGATAATCTTTTGAAATATAATCCAATAAATGAATGGTAGTTTGAAAGTCTTTATTAGTATTCTGAGCTAATCCAGCCATACTTACAAGACACAGAGTAAACAGAATAATCTTATAATGGTGTTTCATAATTTTTAGGCTAATAAATTTATAATTAATCATCATCTTCCACTTCTCCTTTCCCCATTTCTGCTAACAAATAGTAAGCTCCATAACTAACAATTTGAGCATTTTTTGGTATTTCAGTCAATAATTTTATTTGATAATATTTTCCGCTTTTTATCCCTCTAATTATTTCGGTTTTTCTAAAGGTCCATTTCTCTTCATTATCCTCACTAGCTTTATCAACTTCTGTTTCATTTTTTTCAGTTTTCACGAAGATGTAAGACAGTTCATCCTCTACAAGAACAGCTTCTTCTGGTAATGCTAGTACGTCTATGCTTTTAATAATAATTTTTCCTTTAATATACATATTAGGAAAAAGCTCTTTTTTACTGTTAGAAATATCAGCATGTACATGTAAAGATTTTTGACTTCCCTCAAAAACAGCGCTAATAGCATGTATTTCACCTACATATTCTTTTTTAGAAGTATGTGTTGTAAAGTATATTTTCTGACCTTTTTCAACCTTACTAATGTCTGATTCATAAACTCTAAAATCAGCATGCAATTTTTCATTGTTTACAATCTCAAATAACTTTTTAAGCGGTTCTACATGAGTTCCTAAATTAATGTTAACCTTACTAATAGAACCTTTAATTGGAGATACAATGGGTATTCCAGAAAACATAATTCCATTTGATATTTTAGTAACATCTAGTCCTAACATTTTTAGTTTAATTTCAAGTCCTTTAACTAATGATTGTTGATTTTTATAATCTGCATTTATTTTTTGAAACTCTTTATGAGAACCAACTCCCTCATCGTTTAATCTATTTTGTCTTTCAAAATCTTGTTTTAAATATTTAAGTGTATTAAGATTGTTAATATAGTCTTGTTGTAATTGGATAATATTAGGGTGTTCTATTGTAGCTAAGAGTTCTCCTTTTCTAACTTCATCGCCCTCAATCACTTTAATATCTTTAACAATACCACCTATAATGGAACTAACAAATGCCTTATCTTGAGGGAGTAAATCTAAGCTTCCTGAAACAGGTATTTCAATTGTTAAACTTCTTGGTTTTAATTCTATCAATTGTAGATTAATCACTTCCATTTGTTCTCTTGTTAATGAAACAAATTCAGATGAGCCCTCTTCATCTTCTTCCTTTTCTTCTGTGTTAAGATTAGATGAACAAGAAGCCAAAAAGATAATGGATAAAATCACTAATACTCTTGTAAAAACTATTTTTTTAAATTGCATGGGTCTTTTTTAATATATTAGGCAAAACTAAGCTCTAACATAATGCAATGTATGTGCATTTATCTTTCATTACACTTATCACAAGTACCCTTCACTACTAAAATTATTTCTTCGGAAGTAAATGTTTTGGGTAAATTGAGTGCTGGAATTTTATTATTCGGTAAGCAGGTAGTTTTTCCGCAAATTTTACAATGAAAATGGACATGCAAATCAGAATCTATTGAACAATGACAATTTTCTGGGCAAATTGCATATTTTGTTATTCCAGTACCATCCTCTACTTTATGGGCAATATTATTATCAACAAATGTTTTGAGGGTTCTATACAATGTAGTTCTTTCGGATTTGTAAAAATGATTTTCAATATCAGTTAAACTAGCCATTACATTATTATTAATTAGATAACGTAAAATCAGTAACCGCATGGCTGTCGGTTTTACATTGTTTTTTTCTAATATTTTATCAGGATAATCCATTATTATAAATATTTTAACAGGCTCTATTTCTTTAATATGGGTTTTAGTTTGTTTTTTAAATAGCCTTCCGCATCACCAATTGTTTGGAGTTGTTCTACATCGTTATCAGGTATAACTATATTAAATGCCTTTTCAAATTCAATCGTTAATTCTACCAAATCGAGTGAATCTGCTCCCAAATCATTGGTAAAATGTGTTTCGGATTTGATGTCCTCCTGACTAATACCAAGTGTATCAATCAGGAGTTTATCAAATGTTTTTTTGAAATTTGCCATCAGTCCGTGTTTTTATTTTTAATAAAGTCTGAACTGGCATCTTGTCCATTTTTTATTTTAACCGCTCTTTCTACAGAGGATACATAAACAATACCATCACCCGTTTCATTTGTTCTGCCGTTTTGTGTAATAATTTGAACAATGGTGTCCACATCATTTGCACTGCAAACCAACTCAAGCTTAACAAGCTCGCTATCGGTAATGTGAAACCGCAGGGAAGGTGATGCTTCTTCGTTTTGGTAACCACCTGTTCCTTCACAGATATTAAATGTAACGTTATAGAAACCGGCTTTTTTTAAGGCTTCGAGAATAAGAGTCAACCTGGTTGTTCTTATAAATGCTTTTATTTCTTTCATTTGATAATTTTTATTTTTTGTTAATGACTATGTTCTGTTTCACCTTTGCCCATTTCTGCTAAAATGTAATACGCTCCGTTGCCTGCTATTTGTGCATTTTTTGGTAAGGGTTTTAGTAGTTTAACTTCGGTATATCCGTTGCTGGTTGCACCCGTAATTACTTCTACCATTTCAAAACCCGACTTGCCTTCTTCGTGCCCTTCATGATGTTCGTCATTTTCGCTTTCGTGTGCATGTTCATCACTACTTTGTGCTTCTTTTTCATGCCCATGATCGTGTGCTGCTCCTTCTTTCTTAACAAAAATGTAGGTTTTTCCCTCCTCAGTAACAATTGCATGTTCAGGAAGCACATCTGTTTCAACGTCATTGGCAATTATTTTACCTTTGATGTACATACCAGGTAAGAGTTTTGCATTTTTGGCTACAATATTGGCATGAACATGTATCGCTTTAGGGTTTTGTTCAAAGGCAGGGCTTATGGCAAAAATTTTCGCTTCCAATTCTTTATCCGGTATTCCCGTAGTTGTAAAGTATATTTTCTGTCCTACCTTAATTTTGTCAATGTCTTTTTCAAAAACCATAAGGTCGGCATGTATTTTTTCGTTATCAACGATTTCAAATACTTTAGTAAGTGGTTCTATGTAAGAGCCTACGTTGGTTTCTACTAAACTTACTATGCCATTAATCGGTGAAGTAAGGTTTACCAACGGGAAAATTTTTCCTTTAGCTACTTCCGAACTATTGATGCCTATCATATTCAACTTTGCTTTAAGTGCTTCTGCATTTGATTTGCTATTGAAATAATCGGCACTTGTTTTTTGAAAATCTTTACCCGAGCCTACTTTTTCTTCGTACAGTTTTTTTTGTCTTTCGTACTCTTTTTCAAGGTATTCCAAACTGTTTACCGTATTGATGTAATCTTGCTGTAATTGAATAAAATCAGGATGTTCTAAAGTAGCCAATACTTGTCCTTTTCGCACCTTATCGCCTTCAAAAACATTCACCGATTTTACGATACCGCCTATTACAGGACTAACATCTGCCTTGTCCTGAGGAGCCATTTCTAATGAGCCTGAAGCGGACACTGCAATGTTTAAGGTTCTTTTTTCTATTTGAACCATTTTTAAGCCAATGGCATCCATTTGCTGTTCGGTTAAAGAAACAATACCTTCTTCTCCCTCTTCTTCATGTCCACCATGTCCTTCTTCTTCATGTTCTCCATGCTCCTCTTTTTCTTTTGGTGATGAAGAACTGCAAGCAGACATCAAAGCTGCTATAGTTATTATTCCGATGATTAATTTTATGTTCGTTTTCATGATTTTTATTTTTTATTTTTTTGAATGAATGATTATTTACCTGCTAAATATTCGATAGCAATAATGGATTGATTATATTGATTCAGTATGTTTAAGTAACTGTTTTTTATTTCCAAACCATTGTTTAACCCTTGAATGTATTCTACATAATCAATTGCCCCGCCCTCAAAACTTTTGGTAGCGTTTGACAGTATTAATTCTGCTTGTGGTAGAGCATTGGTTTCGTAGGTTTCAATGGTGTATTTGTATTTTAAATAATCCTGAACCACTCTTTCATACTCTCCCAATAATACAGTTTGGTAATAATCAGCTTCCGTTTCGGCTTTTTGCTGGTTTAGTTTAGCTGCTTTAATGCGAGCTAAATCTGGTTTCGCCCAGAGTGGAATTGAAATGGTGGCTTGTAAGCCTGTAAACCGCTGACTGCCTCCAAAAAACTGGTCTGTGCCATTGATATTATAATTACCAATTAAAGATTGATTAAAATAACCAATGGAAAAATCAGGTAGAAACTGTGCTTTATTCAGCGACTTTTCTTTTTCTCTAACTGTAATTAGATTGGTTAAATATCCCAAATTGGGGTTGTTAGAAATAATCGCTGTATCTAATGTGAGTTTTAATTCCTTTTTGGGATTGAAACCATCAATAATATCAACAGGGGAAGAGCTATTTAAAAGGGTTTGAAGTCTCTTCTTGTAGCTTTTTATATCCGCTTCATTTTGAGCAATGACCGCTTTTATAGCCGTAACTTTAGATTCAGCCGTTACTTTTTCGAGCAAGGTTCCTGCTTCTGTTTGATACCTTAATGCGGCTGCTTTTAAAAATTTTACATACATACTATCTTGATAGAGAAGTAGTTTATTTCTATCCATCAAATAAGCGAGTTGATACCAAGTTAATTTTATTTCTTTAATCAACTCGTTTTCAGTAATCGCTTTTTCAAATTCTCCAGCTTTTATGTTAGCTTTTGCCAATCCATTTTTACTTGAATAGACTGTAGGGAACTGAAATTTTTGGTCTATCGAAAACGCAAAATCATTTTCAAAGCTGTTGTATTGTCCGTATTGCATACCCACATCGGTTTTACCCAAATCAAAGGCTGCTCCTTTTAAGGCTCCTAACCGTTTAACCTCTGTTTCAGCAGCTTTTACATTCCCGTTATTACTCAATCCAAAACTAATCGCTTCATCTAAAGTGAGTTGTTTTACTTCACTAACTTGAGCCTGAGCGGTCTGACCAAATAAGGTAAATGCTCCAATCAAAGGAATTATCAAAAGCGTAGCGATACTAGCTCCGCCAATATTGAAGCCTTCATTGGAATCGCTTTTAAGCTTTTTACGTTCCGCTCTTGCTTCGACTATATTATATAAAATTGGGATGATGATTAATGTAAGGATTGATGCCGTAAGCATACCACCAATTACAACAGTTGCCAGCGGACGTTGCACTTCTGCTCCAGAGGAAGTAGAAATAGCCATTGGTAGAAAGCCTAATATGTCAGTAGATGCTGTTAAAAAGATGGGGCGAATCCGCTCTTTTGTCCCTTTAATTATCCGTTCTTTCAAACTCATACCTTCTTGTTTGAGTTCGTTCATACTACTTATGAGGACGAGACCATTTAACACTGCAACTCCAAATAAAACGATAAATCCAACTCCAGCAGAGATACTAAATGGCATATCTCGTAACCAAAGAGAGAATATACCACCTATTGCAGAAAGTGGTATTGCTACGTAAATCATAATAGTTTGGCTAAACGATTTCAAGGCAAAGAACAGTAATACGAAAATTAATGCCAAGGCAATAGGTACTACAATTATTAGTCGTGATTTTGCTCTTTGTAAGTTTTCAAATGATCCACCATATTTGATGTAATAACCCGGTGGTAAATCTAATTGGGCATCTAACTTTTCTTGTATTTCATTTACCACAGATTCTACATCTCGTCCTCTTACGTTTATTCCTACATAAGTTCTACGGTTAGTGCCTTCTCTTGAAATTTGCATAGGACCACCTTGATAGCTGATAGTGGCTACCTCTTTTAAAGGTAGCTGCTGCCCTTTAGGTAGTTCTACATAAATATTTTTTAGGTCATCAATACTGGTTTTATGCTCATCTTTTAGTCGAACAACTAAATCAAACCGTTTTTCTCCTTCAAAAATAACGCCTGCTACTTCGCCACTAAATGCAGTTCTTACTATCGTATTCAGTTCCTGAACATTTAAACCATATTGTGCCAGTTTCTCACGTTCGTATTTAACCGTCATTTGGGGTAAGCCTTTTGTAGCTTCTACTTTTATATCAGCTACTCCTTCCACCGTTCCTATAATTTCTGACATTTTTTGTGCGTAACTCGCTAAAGCATCCAAGTCTTCACCAAAAAGTTTAATGGCAACATCTTGCCTTACACCAGTCATTAATTCGTTAAATCGAAGTTCCAAGGGTTGCGAAAATTCATAATTCACTCCCGGTATAAAGGCTAATTTATCTTTGATTTTATCAATGAGTTCTTCTTTGGTTTCAGCAGAAGTCCATTCAGACTGTGGTTTTAGGATAATGAACATATCGGCAATATCCATTGGCATAGGGTCGGTAGGTAACTCTGCCACTCCTATTCGAGAAACCATTTCGGTTACTTCTGGAAAATTATCCAATATCGTTTTCTCAATTAATGAAGATACTTTTTCGGTTTCTTCTAATGAACTACCAGGCTTTAATAAGGCTTGCATGGCAATATCTCCTTCATCCAATTTCGGAATAAATTCTCCACCCATTTGTGAAAAAGTGAATATTGCCAATATAAGAAAAGCAACGGAAATAGAAAGAATGAGTTTTTTTCTATTTAAAGCTTTTTGAAGCAGAGGCTCATATTTATCCGCCATCCAATTGATAACCTTATCTCCCCACAATACTTTTTGAGATGGTTTTTTACTCATAAACAGAGCTGAAACCATAGGTACATAAGTTAAACAAAGTATCATTGCACCGATTACGGCAAAACTGAATGTCATTGCCATAGGTGTAAACATTTTACCTTCTACTCCTTGTAGTGTTAGAATAGGAATAAACACAATTAAAATAATAAGTTGCCCAAAAAAAGCGGCATTCATCATTTTACTAGATGATGTATTAGATATTTCATCAAGGTCTTGTTGCGAAAGCCGCCCGTTCACCGTATTTCTAACCCTTTGTGAGATGTAGAAGACGACACTTTCTACAATAATCACCGCTCCATCTACTATAATTCCAAAATCTATTGCTCCTAAACTCATTAGGTTTGACCAAACACCAAAAATATTCATCATGATGTAGGCAAATAAGAGCGAGAGAGGTATAGTAGATGCGACTATTAAACCACCTCTGAAATTTCCTAAAAACAATACCAATATAAATATGACAATCAAACCTCCTTCTAACAGGTTGGAAGAAACTGTACTGGTTGTTTTTTCAATTAATGAAGCTCTATCAATAAAGGGTTTAATGCTAATTCCTTTTGGTAAGGATTTTTCAATTTCCACTACACGGTCTTTTACTCTTGCAATTACATCATTAGAGTTTTCTCCTCTTAGCATTAATATCATTCCACCAACAGCATCTCCTTCTCCATTTTTGGTAAAAGAACCAAAACGAACAGCATGACCAAACCTCACAGTAGCTACATCTTTTATTAAAGTTGGAATATCATTTTCGGTGGTAACAACAATGTTTTCCAAATCTGTTAATGATCGGGCTAAGCCTTCTCCTCTAATAAAATTAGCTTTGTGGTCTTTTACAATATAAGCTCCTCCGGTGTTTTCATTATTAATCTCAAGGGCTTTAAATATTTCCGCTATGGTAATTCCCATACTTTTCAACCTATCAGGGTCAACCGCTATTTCATATTGCTTTACCCTACCACCGAAACTATTTACCTCTACCACGCCCGGAAGCATAGCCATTTGTCTTTTTACAATCCAATCCTGATAGGTTCTTAAATCAGTATCAGTGTATTTATCTTTATAATTGGAATCTACTGCCAGAGTATATTGATAAATCTCACCCAATCCTGTGGTTATGGGTCCCATAAAAGGTTCTCCAAATTTTTGAGGAATTTGCCCTTTAACATCTGCTAATTTTTCCGAAACCAATTGTCTGGGCAAATAAGTTCCCATATCGTCTTCAAACACAAGGGTTACCACTGATAGCCCGAAACGAGAAATAGAACGAATTTCTGTAATGCCAGGGAGGTTAGCCATAGCGACCTCTACAGGGTAGGTTACAAATTGTTCAATATCTTCGGTTCCAAGGTTTGGAGAGGTGGTAATAACTTGTACCTGATTATTAGTGATGTCAGGTACGGCATCTATTGGTACTTCTTTCATGGAATAAATTCCAACACCAACCCAAGCTAACATCATTAACCCTATGATGAGCTTGTTCTTTATTGAGAATAAAATTATTTTGTTAATCATAATGAAATATTTTCTTGTTAATAGAATACAATAATGTCTTCTTGGAAAAATCCAAAAAGGAACAAACAGATTGTTATTCCGATACTATCGGCTACAATCGCTTAACAAGAAAATATTGGGGGTCCTCTATGAGGTGAGTTTTCAATTAAAGGAGTAAAAAGAATTTCTTCAACAACTTCAAAATAATTGGAGTCAAGTTTATACGCTACTGAAAGGTCTAAAACAGTCGAAAATAAAATTGCTGTTTGTATTTTACTGAAATCTTTTAAAGAAAATTCATTAAAATTTACTGTAAAACAATGTTCAATAGAACAATCTTCTTCTGGTGTTTCAGATTCATTAACCAAACAGGTAATAAAATCATTAATTCCTTCATCGAAATGATCGTCATGAGCGATGTCAGCATGTTCGGAATCTATTGCCTCTCCTTCAGAATGGAAGTGGTGATTATGACTTGGTGCATGATTATGATTTTCTTCACCTGAATCATTACAATGAGGCACTAAATTATGTGCAAACCCAAATGAGTAAGTCAGCAATAATATAATTGATATAACTATTTTTCCTAATTGCATATCCTACAAAAGTAACGAATAATTTTATTTAATAGTATTATTAAGATTTTTTGGCAGTCCATATTTCATAGTCTTATCAGCAACAGCTAGAATCTCCACAACCTTTATCTTCTTGTATTGGAGGGCAAGGAACAGATCCATACGAGCAATAAACGCAGCAATCATTATTAATTGGTTTCAACACTTTTTTACAATTTTCACATTCATAAAAATATTGGCAGGCATCGGTCGGCATCGTTTCTGTTTTTTCATTTTTGCATTTTGGGCAAGTAATTGTTGATTCCAGTATGATTTTTTTATTCATGGTCTATTGCTTTATATCCAGTGCTATTAATTGCGTTTCGTATTTCTTTTATATCCGTCTTTGTGTTGTCAAACTCAACAACTGTATTCTCTAAGCTATATGATGTTTTTACTGATACTATTCCTTCCAGTTCATTTATTGCATGATCCACATGTTCTTGACATGCATCGCAAGTCATACCTTCTATCTCTATTGTGGTTTTAACTTGATCATCTTCGTTTGATACAACTACTCCCTTCGCATTGTTAGTGTAGAATACCCCAGAATAATATGGCAGCGTGATGGATAATATGGCGAAGATTGACATACCTACAAGAAATCCTCGTGTCTGATAGAATTTTGGTTTTGTTATCTCACAGTCACAATCATCAGCTTTTTTAGGTTTTAAATGATTGTACCAAGCATAACCAATAGCTACAACAGCTATTCCTATTAAGTAAGGTCGTAAAGGCTCCATCCAAGACAAACTCGAGGATGCTCCACCAACACCAGCTATAAGAGCTATAAGTGGAGGTATACAACATGACGAAGCTGCTAAAGCTGCTATGACTCCAGTCAGTAATGCTCTATTTGATTTTTTGTCTTCCATATTAAGCAGCTTTAGTTATTAATTTCGAGCTATGAACTATAAACAGATGATCCAACTTGTTTATAAAATTTGATGCAATTGAATAGTAAATTGTCTGCCCTTCCTTGGAGCTAACTAACAAGCCTCCATTTTTGAGTTTTGACAACTGTTGTGACACAGCCGAAATGGAGATACCCAAAATATCGCTCATATCACAAACACACAATCGCTGATTATTTTTGATGAGAAACAATATCTTGAATCTGGTTTCATTCCCCGTAAGGTTCAATATCTGGCAAGTCGCTTCGACTTCCTCCTGTAGTTCCTTCAGTAGATTGATACTTCTATTTATCATATCGACATTAGCACATCCTCTAATACAAGTCTCTTCCGTTTTTGCCATAACATTCATTATTTAAGTATTTGCTTAAATACAAATGTAAGAATAATATTTTAGTGTTTGCTTAAATACAAATAAGAACCTTAGTTAAGATTGACTAAGGTTCTTATTTCTACGGAAATAATATTTAGTCAAAATGAAAACGATTTCCATTTACTAACAACTAATCAAAGAATTACTGCAAATTTTGTGTTAAAATTTAGCATTAGATATGATCGAACATGATGATTTAAATAAAACTGCTACACTTGCTGATATGACAATTATAGTAGAACAAATTAGGGTATTAGAACATAAGTTAGATCAACTGTTTAAAATACACAAATCCAACTATCAAAGGGAAAAGGTTTTTGGTGATTGGATAAGTGAAACCGAAGCAGTCGAACTCACCAACCTTTCTAAAAGTACTTTCTTAATTCTCCGAAAGGAAGGAAAATTATCATCTTCAAGCATTTCAGGTAAAGCTAATTTCTATCGTTTGTCTCAAATCAAAGAACTGTTAGAGGAGAACGAGAAAAACAGATAATAATCTATGAGATATTTTGAAGAAAAAAGACCTACCGTTAAAATATTCTTACATCATTATGGCAAGAAAGACTTAGAATCTTATCCTGTTTATGCAAGAGTTCTTTACAAAAGAAAGAAACTTGAATTGTCACTTAGAATGAAAGCTAATCCTTCTGAATGGGATTTTGATAATAACCTATTCATTCCCAATAAACAATACAATATTCATTGCAATCAAAAGATAGGTGAATTCAATCTTGCAATTAATACAGCCTTTGATGATTTAAAAAGAGGTTCTGTTCAACCTACTCTAAAAATGATTAGGGAAGTTATTACTGGAGCTAAAGTGAAAAGTAATGAAATGTCCTTCATTGAATATTATGACCAGACTGTTGAACAGAAAAGACAACAAACAACTGTTTACAGACAATCTACTATCGATCAATATACGAGAGCAAGAAATCATTTATTTAATTTCTTAATACGTAAAGGATGGAAAAACATTCAATTAGGAGAGCTATCTAAAAACTTTATTAGTGAATTTGAAAACTATTTATTATCACATCATATTGAATCTTTAGGGAGACCTATGATGCGTTCTAGTGCTGTTACCAACTTGAAACGAGTCAAAGCAATTGTAAATGAAGCTGTGAGAGCTGAATTAATTGAAAAGAATCCTTTTGAAGGATACAAAGTTCAACACGATAAAACGCAAAACATAAGTTACTTAACACTAGAACAACTAAAGAAATTAGAAACCCTAGATGTGTCTGAATATCCTGCATTGTCAAGAACAAAAGAATACTTTCAATTCTTATGTCAATGTGGATTGCGATATGGAGATTTTCAGAGCCTACGTTGTTATAATCTTGAATATTCGACTGATGGTTTGCTTTGGATCAGAATGGAACAACAGAAGACAAGAGGAACTTTACATTTTCCTCTATCGTCTATCGCCAAAAAAATTATTCTAAAGTACCAAGGAAATAAGACAGGGGAACAATATGTATTTCCAAGAATTAGCAATCAAACTTTAAATAAGCACCTTAGAACTATGAAAATTATGGCTGGTATTAAAAATCAAGTTAGCTGCCATGTGGGAAGGCATACTTTCGCTGTTCAATCATTAGATGCTGGAATTTCTATTGAGGTGCTTCAACGACTATTAGGCCACAAATCTATTTCTTCAACCATGATTTATGCCCAAATTTCTCATAGAAAATTATCTGAATCTATCTTATTACTTGGTTAACTATCGCTTCTGCAACGCTTCAGTTTTCTCCTGAAATCTCCTGAAGTTAGCAATATCAGCAAATAACAATCCCCCTACGGGCTGCGAAAAAAAACAAAAAAACGCTTAACTTTAGTTAAGCGTTTTTTTATATTCTACTCTATCATTTCATTAACCACATCATCTTTCCAAGTAGCGGTTTGTTCTTTAAGTTCGTTTAGTTTTGGGAAGAGTTTCCCTGAAAAATCGCTTAAAGGTTGGTATAGTAATGATGTTGATTTTACTTCACTTTCTATAAATGAAACTTCGCTATCAATAGTATTTATCAGGTTTAAAATTATACTAATAATAAGTCCAAACTTCATCATTCCGAAAACCATTCCTGCAATTCTGTTAACGATACCCAATGCGACCATTTTCACCACTCTTTCTAACATTTTAGCAATAAAAAAAACTAAAATTACTATAGCGATAAACGTTACTACAAAAGATAATAAAGGCATTATTTCTGGCGAAATATTAAATGCCTTACCTAAATATTCAGCTGAATAAGAAGAAAAATTAATCCCTCCCCAAACACCTAACACCAACGCTACCAAAGAGGCTATTTCTATCACAAATCCTTTACGAAATCCTTTGTAAGCCCCCCAAATTAATGGAATAACAATGATAATGTCTAGATAGTTCATATCAGCCAAATTAGTACAAAAGTGTATTACTAATTAATGACCAATTAAGGAGTTATTAAAGGTAAAGTGTTTATTTTGTAAAAAGTTGTCAGTTCATGGCTGACTGTTTATCGGTTTGCACTTATTAATTATTAGACCACAATTAACAAATAACCATTAACAATTAACTTTCTTAAATCTCTCCTACAACTCCTTCCGTTACATTAATAACGTGGTCGCCTACTTTTTCTAAAGAATTAAATATATCATTGTAGATAGCAGCATTTTTAAAATTATATGCTCCTTGTTCTACGTTTTTGAAATGTTCTTTTCGTAATTTTTTTCTAAACGCATTAAGTTTTTGTTCAGCTTCAACTGCCTCTTTTTTAGTTACTAAAGCATAGTTAGTTTTAAGGTTTTTATTCATTACCACCAACGTTTCATCCAAAATTCCAAACATTTCTACAATGTTTTTTCTTTGATCAGGAGTAAACCAAATTTTTTCCTCAAATTTTCTCTCCAACACTTTAGATATCTGATAAAAAATATCGCCCATTCGTTCTAAATCTCCAATTATACTTAACATTCCTCTAATCTGAAGAGAAGATTCTTCACTCATTTCTCGTTGTGAAATCTTAGCCAAATAATCGGCAACATCTCTCTCTATATCATCTGTTATATCTTCATATTTTTTAATCTTTTCGAGCAGTTTGTAAACATTTTTAGGGTTTTGCTCTAATAATAAAGTAGCGGTATGCTCTTTCATTCGGTGGGTTAACTTACCAAACTTAGCAATTTCTTTTTGGGCTTCAACTATAGACATCTCAGGTGTAGCCATTATCCCTGTGCTGATATGTTCTAATCTGAATTCTTCATCCGTCTCTCCTCTAGATTTAATTGTTTTAGTAGCTAACCTTACTAATTGAGGGATAAACCAAACCATAATAGCAACATTAATAATATTATATCCCGAATGAAATAAAGCAATTCCTATTGGTGCTCCTAAAGAAGCATAAATAGAATCTGTATGGAGAAGGTTGGTTGTAATGTTATCTAAAATATCAACTATTGGGAAAGCAGAAAGCGCAATTACCATCCAAATTAATCCGAAAATATTTACCAATGAGTGAATACGAGCGGAACGTTTGGCAAATACGTTACCTGAAACAGAAGCAATTTCTGTATTAATCGTTCTTCCAAAATTTTGTCCTAGTACTAAAGGAATGGCTACTTCAAAAGAAATAATTCCATTAAAACAAAGCACTTGCGTAAGTACTATTGATGCACTAGATGATTGCAAAATTAAAGTTAAAAAAACACCTATTAATACAAAAAACACATTGCTAAAAAAGCCAAAAGATGTTTCTTGAAATGAAGAAAATACAGTGTCAACTCCATTTAAGTTAGGTACACTATTAATAAGCTCAGAAAGTCCTAAAAACAATAAAGCTAACCCAAAAATAAGCTCTCCAATATATTTTAATTTATTTTTTCCTGAAAAAATTAGTGGTGTTCCAATGGCAAATATGATTAAGTATATGAAAGAAAAATCGGCATTAAAACCAAAAATAGAAACTAACCAAGAAATTACTGTTGTTCCGATATTTGCCCCAAGCATTATACTAACCGATTCAGCAAGCGTAATAAGTCCTGTATTTACAAAACTTACCGCCATTACTGTAGTAGATGATGATGAAAAAATTAATGACGTAATAATAAAACCGGCAATTATACCTAAAAAACGATTTTTAGTCATTAAGTTAAATAATTGCTTTAAAAACGAACCAAAAGATTTTTGGACGCTTTCGCTCATGGTTTTAATACCAAAAATAAACAAGCCTAATGCCCCAATAATTCTTAATAAGTCTATAAATGAAATTTCCATCTCTTTGTTTCTTTGCTAAAAAGTTAATTTATTACCAACCAAAATATACTACTAATTCTTGTTGAATGTTTTCGTTTACCGCAATTGCCAACATTACAGAAATAATTAACCCTAAAGTGGCATATCCTAAATCTTTAAAAATCATTTTTACTGTTCCCAACAACGTTTTATCGGCATCGGTACTTTTAGATAATAACATAGCTAATTCTCTACCTCCTAATAAACCTAAAAATATCCAAGTAGTACTCATAGGTATGTTACTCCATTCTTTGAACACAAATAGTATAAAAGTATAAACCAAATCGATAATGCTTGCCGATCTTACATCAACTGTTTGAGATTTTTCGGTAATAATTTTTTGAATTTTATCTCCTCTTAAATAAAATAAAATACCTAATCCAAAAAAGATAAATGATGCAAAAACAACAAAATCGATAAGTGTTAAACTTCTGTTCAAGTAAATTGCAATATTTGCTGCATCGTGTGTAATCCACATACTCCACAACCAACCACTAACCAGCCATTGTGCTATTCTCCAAGCCGGATGAGGTTCTCCTTTAACTAATTTTTTTATTAATCCTGCCAATAAATACCAAACAATCATTGCTACAGCAAAAGCTAAGAAATAACCCATCAAACTTTTTTGTGCCACACCAATAATACCATCGGCACTAGAGCTAAAACAGCTTAATAACATAAAAGTTGTTGAAACCGGCATTCTCATTCGGGTAATTAACAACAATACCACAGGGGCAATAATTTGCAAAAAGTGAAATTGGGTTGGCGATTCCGAAAACCCTTTAGATGCTAGCCTTTGGTAAGATACATCTCCATCATAAATTATCCAGCTATACAATACTGTTGCTACAAAAATACCTCCAATGTACAACCATAATTTCCACCATTTAACATCTGAATTAGAAGCTATAAAAGTTCCTATGGTTTGTATAGAATCATTAGCTATTGCTGAATATCCGGCAAACATAAAACCTATCCACATCGCTATTTTTGGATAAGGATAAAATATAGCACCTATTACTACAAAAGCTGCTAATAACCTTAAAAAGGTTTTTTCTTGAAGACCAAATAAAATAAGTGATTCGTATCTTTTTTCTCCAATAAGTTGTGATGCTAAACTAATTTTTGCCATCTGTTAATATGCTTTAAAAAATTATTTTCTGTACGTTAATACTTTGGGTTTAATATAAAAGAAAATCAATAATACTGCTACAACAGGAGCAACAATATGATTCAACAAAACAAAACCAACTGATTGGTCTGCAATAGTTTGATTTCCTAATAAATCATAAAATAAATATCCAAAAGGATTTAATGCCGATGTGTTGGCAAAGAATGCTGTTGCAGCAAAAAGCACAGTATAAAAAACACTTAAATATATTGTCCCTGCCAATTGTTTCGATTTAAACAATACCCTAATCATATAAAAACCATAACATAAAATAGAAGCAGTTGCTGCATTTATAAACACCAACAGAGCATTATCTCCCATATTTATCAGTTGCAAATTTTCAATTTGAACGCTAGTCGTAAGTTCATTAATTGAGTTAAAAATTAGCACCCCTAAAAAAGCACCTATTATTTGAGCTGGAATTTTGTGTAATAAAATATATGGATTTCTTCTTCTTAATGAGGTAATTAAAGTGATAAAAGGAATAATATGAATTCTATAAGTATGAAAAGGAATATATACTGCAGCAAAAAATGTTAATCCAATAGAAAATGACAGCATGATATAATCTGTATGGAATTTTTCTGACAAGTATCTGCTAATAAAAATAAAATATAGTGCTGAAAAAATAGTTGATGCAATTAACTCTGCAATTGCATTTAAAAATACTGTTCTCGATTTTAATTTATTTTTTAAAATCTGTCTCTTACTTTCTGATTTACTTATGGTTGCCTCCATTTTAAAACTTGCTAATTTTCTTTATTTTATTAATTCAAAAGTAAGTTGGGATTTCATCTCCAATGTTAAGTTAACGTTAACTTTAAAAATGAAGATCAATTTGTAGTCTGCTCATTAATCCTCCCGTAGTAAAATTGTTTGAAGTAGCATAACTTATATCAGATTGTACTTTTAACTTATGTCCTGAAAAATATTTTGATAACCCCAATGTATATTGACTTGTTACATCATTTCCTGTAATTTCTTTTATATAATCAATTTGTGTAATCCTTCCTGATACTTCCCAATTCGATTTAAACAAATAACCCATTTGCAAGTTTATTCCTTTACCTACATTTATAAGATCACCAGTTAGTGTTCCATCGCCATTTATTGCCTCAGGATTATCAGCTTCTCGTTGAGCATATTCAGCCATCAATGAAAAGCCTTTGTATTTTAACATAGCATCAATAAATAAAGTATGAATATCTGTTTCATATAATCCTATATCATTAACCATATAATTTCCCAAATTACTTTTTGTTTTAACAGCATTATCATTCATATCATAAGTTCCAGCAATAGACAACTTTACTTTATCTTCTCTTACTAAATCACCCCCTGTATAGTCTCCTTTCTTAGAAAACCCTCCAAAAGGTAAAAACTCAACTCTATAGGTATATTGATACCCCCCAAGATTACCAGAAGTAATATTTCTTCCTTCTCCCTGAGAAAAAGCAACTATTTCTCTAACCAAAAATGTACCCCCTATTTTAAAATGATGTCTTAATTGAACCCCCATATCTCTATCTATATTAAACGCACTATTTAATATCTGTCTCTTATACACATCTCCGAGCCCACGAGACCTCTCTACATCT
>OJGU01000078.1_pt1 | contig 66996 bp, 54 predicted proteins | sample 1594741 | NCBI WGS metagenome assembly OJGU01 (sample SAMN05416841, study PRJEB24817) | seawater metagenome | isolation source: Sea water | place: Canada:Atlantic | collected 2013-07 | reverse complement strand
TCCCCTGCTCTTTCAAGCCAACGATGAACCGTATTCCAAGCGATTCCTTTCACTCTTGAGATCGCTGATTTGTTCACGCCTTCAACGCTCAAACTCGCTACCTCGTCAAAAAGTGCCCGCCGATGTTGCAGTCGATAATACGCTGTCCCTCTCGTGGAACCAAAGGTCAATTTGCAGGCACAACATCGATATCGCCGCCTTCTTCCAGACCGAGTCTTATAGAATCCATGCGGAGCAACTGTCGCCTTTTCTCCCGCTTTACGAGATGGACATTCAGGGTTGGGACAACATGGTTTCTTCACTATCGCTCAGACGGTAGACCTTCTTCGCCTGAAAACCACTCCAAATCCTTGGCCACCAATGACTTCCAGCCCAGCCATTCACACTTCATGGCGGAAGCACCACTCTACTCCAAAAGGCAACCAACTCGTCCCAACTGGATGGAAATCGACTTGTCAAAAGTTAACTCATACGTTAACTTTCCTGCAGTGTGCGAGAGATCTTTTTCTTCAAATTTGAATCCGGCCGTTCGCCAATCGAAGATTTTCTTGATTCACTCTCCTCGAAACAAGCTCAGAAGGTTGCTTGGGTTCTCCAGCTCATAGAAGAACTACCCAAAGTTCCCTCTCAGTTCTTTCAGAAAATGGATGGAACCGATGATCTCTGGGAAATTCGAATATCATTTAGCTCCGATATTTTTCGTCTCTACGGATTCTATCATGGCCCAGCACATTTCGTTGTCGTTGAAGCAATCCGCAAGAAAACCCAAAAAACACCAAGGCGAACAATCGCAACGGCACACAAACGGAAATCACAGTATTTGAAAAGGCAGGCCAATGAGTGATCTCAAGAAATATATACGAAGAAGAAAGTCAACAGACCTAGAATTCGAACACGATTTCGACAAAGGGTATGAACAACTAAAAATCGGCATCATGCTCAAACAAGCTCGCGAAGACGCTGGATTAACCCAGGACGAACTTGCTCAAATGATAAGCACAAAGAAATCCGCGATCTCACGAATCGAGAATCACGCAGAAGATATAAAACTTTCTACTCTCTACAAATTCGCCCGAGCGTTGGGAAAAGATCTCCACGTTGAAGTCTCAGCAAGCTAGTAAGTATTGACCATCGCTCCTAGGTGGACGAACATGATAAATACATGGCCGATCAAGTCGCGCTTCTAACTCGCTTCGAAAGAGAGTCCGCCGCTCCAAACAAGGGCTCTCTCGGTTGGCGAAGGACAGCACTGGATGTGGGTGGCCCGTGTGTTGAAGCGTCCGGTAGATAAGAGCGACGCACCGTCATAGTGCCGGGCCGAGTTCAAGAAGCTTGATTCGGGGGTAAATCGTTCGTTTGTCACGCTGGCACACCACCTGCGATTGGTTGCCACTAACGTTGTGAAGAAATCGGCTGCGAGCAGTCCATCCCAGTGTGCTGAGAGGAACTTGCTCCAGTTCGGTTTCTTTTCTCGCTCTGGAGCTGGTGGAATCCCATGCCGCTTTCGCACATTGTCGATCGTGGTATCACTAACCTTGATCCCAAGATTCTTGAGAGTTCCCACCACACGGTCACTTCCCCACAACGGATTCTCCTTCAACAACTTGATGATCAGTTCCTCCGTTTCCGGATTTATCGGGGGACGTCCCTTCCGGTTCCCTGAATCGAATGTCCACTTCTCTTTCACAAGCATTCGAAACCATTTCCGTAAGGTATCGGGCCTCGCCAGCTGAGCCAGCTCTTCCAATTCTTTTCTTCCTATCGCCGCTGCCTTTGCAGTCAATCGGCGCCTCTGGGAATCGGTAAACGCCTTAGGTTTTCCCCCATTCTGCTCCAAGAGAACCGATATCTCCTCCCGCTGATACTCAATCACATCCTGCTGCTGCCGATTCAGCCAACCCGCAAGCATACATACCAAGACTTGGAACCGTAAATCCATCGACCGATTGAATCTGCATAAACCCCTGGCAATCAACACACATTCCAATCCGGATGTCTTTTTTGGTCCCACAGGTGTTTTCATCACCCCTCAGCCTACCAAGAATCTCTAAGCTGAATAGGTGTGCTTCATCGGGCGGTTATGTTATTTTAATCTAAGGAACTCCGTCCAAATCCGTTTACCTCTAAACCATTGGAGAGGCAGACAGTAAAGAGGCAAACGTATCGAGATGGGAACATCCTACAAACGCGAAAAAAATAAGCGCCATCCAAAGGGTGTTTCTCTCCGACGCGGCTTGCTGGCGATCACCAGTCTCACTGTAACTTTGAGTCTCCTTCATTTCGCTCCCTCGACAGAGCCGAGTTCCAATGGAAAGTCGCTCTCCGAGTGGATGACGGATCTACAAGATCCAACGGCTAGCGTTACTCCCGAGCTGCGCGCGGCGATCCTAGAAATCGGGGCTGATTCCGTTCCATTTCTAATTCAAGAGTTGCAGGCAAAAGACCATTGGTTCAAGACGCTGGTGAACCATCTCCTAGACAAACTGGGATACAAAATGCCTCAACTGGCACGAGATCTCGATCGACAGGAAGGAGCAATTCGCGCCTTTTTTATTCTTCGGTCTGACGCAAGCCCCGCCATTCCGGCAATCTCCGAGCTACTACGGCAACCCGAACAGTTATCGATAGCAGGTCGAGCCCTTTACGCCATCGGAACCAATTCGCTTCCCGCGCTTATCAGCGCTTGTGGACACAACAACCGGATCGTCCGAACACACGCCGCCTTCGTTCTGGCAAAGATTACCGGTGACGGAGGGTATACAAGCAGCTCCCTAGCAGTCGGAAGCACCAACAGAATCTACCGCTTCGCCTTCGGCATTCATGATGGCGACATCTATACGATGGTAACCAACCTCTCCCACCCGGATGTCCAAGTGAGACGCGCTAGCCTCGAGGCCTTACAGGAACGAGTGAACTGGAATGCAACCAAATCGATCGCACCGGTCGTCAGGAATTCACTGACCGACGAAAGCGCGACTGTTCGCGAAGCTGCCCGCGACTTCCTCGACAAGATCGGCTCAAACAACCCGCCACCAGAACCAGGTGTGGGTCGCGAATTCTAACTCTGCTGATTCTCACAGCTTCTTGCACTTTTTCGAACGAGTTCTCGCCACCTACGGCGCCTTCTTTGGCAAATCACAATCGTCTTGGTTGAAAAGTGGACAGGCGCCGAGGCATCATCGATCTATGGTCAATGCGGCTCGATCTCAGCAAATCTATGATCACCGACTTCGAAATCTCGTCTATTCTACTGGCAGGATCGAGATCGCACTCGACCGTGGCGTTCCCCGTTCTAACGCTCGCGGTTGGTTGCGGAGCTCACCGCGAGAAGTCTTCTCGATCGACGAACTCGAACATAGTGTCGAAGAGCTTCGAGAACAAGTCTTCGCTCTACGGGAAAGAAACTCCAAGCTTAGAGCTCTGCTCCGACTCTTCGTTATCCTTCTCCGTATCTCAGGATTCTCGCTCAGCAACACTCGCTTGCCCGCTTCGACAGAAAAGCAAACGATCCTTCGTGCCGTGGACGTGTGGGTCGCGAATTGTTATCAAAGGCCAGTTGCGGTGATCGCCCTACCCTCGTAAGCTCCTCGGCATGAACCTTTTGCTAACCTTGTTTGCGCAGTTCCTTCGCTGTCTCGTTATGCTCTGCCGCAAGGATGGTCTGTCGGCTGTCACGGCCCAGAATCTCCTGCTCACACAGCAGCTCATTATCCTCAATCGCGGTCGGGAGCGCGCTCCCAATATCACTCCTCTCCACCGAATTCTACTCGGCTTCTTTGCTTCCTTTCTTTCCAAGAAAAGACTCAAGCAAGCTGCCGTGGCCCTCCGCCCGGCAACGCTCTTGCGATTCCGCGACTTCCTGAAGAAACAGAAATACAGATTACTGTTCTCGCCGAAGAAACGAGGGAAGCCGGGACCTAAAGGCCCGACACGTGACGTCATCGCAGCTGTTGTGGAATTCAAGCGACACAATCCTCGGTGTGGATGTCCGAGAATCGCCCAACAAATCTCTGACACCTTCGACATCGATCTTAAACCCGATGTCGTCCGACGGATTCTTGTCCATCACTTCAAACCAGGAACCGACTCTGACGGTCCGTCCTGGCTCACCTTCCTCGGCCATTCCAAAGACAGCCTTTGGAGCATGGACTTCTTCACGGCTGAATCCGTCCTGATTAAGTCTTATTCGATCATGGTCGTGATGGACCAATTCTCCAGACAAATCGTCGGATTCGCAGTTCATCGTGGACAGGTCGACGGTGAGGCTCTTTGTAGAATGTTCAGCGAGATCGTCTCAGGCATCCCAACGCCAACCTACTTGAGCATGGACAACGATCGGCTCTACTTGTTCGAAGAGTGGGCACCGCTGCTCGAAGCGCTCCGCATAAATCCAATACAATCAATTCCGCTAATTCCGGTTTCGCATCCTTTCGTCGAGCGCTTAATTGGAAGTGTTCGACGGGAGTATCTGGATCAACTCTTCTTCTGGAATTCACGAGATCTCCAACACAAGCTCGATAAATTCCAAGAGTATTTCAACGAACACAGGGTTCACGCCGGAATCGATGGCGATCTCCCAAATCGGCGAGCAGACGAAAGAATGCCTAAGATTGCTAGCCTTGAAAACTACTCTTAGGAGTCACATTGCAACGGTCTTTTCCAGATGCCCAAGGCCGCCTGAATAACAATTCGCTAGGCACACCTAATAATCGCCCCAAGAACATCATCGTTCGATGCGAATTCAGTTTTTCGAAACCACGGCAATCAACTACCCTTGGCTTGTTTTGGTTTCTAAAGCGAGCTCCAGTAGCGATCTATACTGGCTAGCGCCGCCAGAACTGCGCCCACTGCTCCAAAGAAGTTTCCGAGCTCTGGCTGCAAGTCGACGACGTTGGGCATCGGTGAATCTGGGGCGTTTCGGACCTAATTGTTCCCTCAAGGCCGTCACCTCCTCTTGCAAATAGGCTATGGCGTCCTGCTGCTGGCGATTGATCCAGCCAGCAAGACAGAGTAGTATGAAACGTAGCGAATCCATGCTTCAGAGCCTACCCAATCCGGCATTAGCAGGCACCCTGAAATCTCGCGTCGCTCCTCACAAAACTCCCAATCTATCAACGACTTACAACCCCGATTCGACTTATGGGACCTTACGGGATGTTCCCGATGAACATCGATGGACTGAAGGTCATCGAATCCCCGGAAAGGTAGTGATCCCCAGCTACGCAAAACCCCGCAACTAAAGAGAACCTTAAAAGCTCGCTCAATCCTGTCTATCCTGTCTGTCAATGTTAGGTTCGGTGTTTGGACGGCGATTAGAGACTCAACATGGATTCAGCAAGAATCGTAGCGTGGTTAGGCAATGCGGCCAAAACCACGCTACGTTCGTTTTTTGGCAAGGCTAGATTGCGGATCCCTCTGGTTTGATTAGGGAGACCAGTCTACGCATCTCCTTCAATTCAATTTGGATACGCCGACTTGAAAGGAACCGCTCTACACTTCGATCGTGCACCGGTATTCGGTAATATGGGTAATGTTTCCGTCGCCACTGTCCTTGAACTGTCCCTTACCTGCTTCTTCTGCACGTGGGCAACTAGGGAGAGTTTTTCGGCAGAAGTTACTGGCGTTCTCGTGGGCTTTATTCTTGGCCGCTTCCCTACTCGTTCCTGTTCCGGAAACATCGAATTTCTCTCCACACTTTGTACTCATCGTTTTCTCCTCTTGTTCAATCTGTATTTCTTTGACGAGCCTTCAGTTAGCCATATGGATCACTGGTGCTCAGATATTCCTGGCGTCAAAGGTTGAAAAAGGGGTCAAGAGATCGTCAAGCGAAGCGAATCCAGTGTTTCGACAAGATGCGATCTAGGGAGTGATATTCAATTTCCCAAACGAGATATGCGTACGCGAACGCTTAGCCGTCCCGCTGTCCCAGACGCAGCGAAAATCGCCGGGCGCCACTTCGACCAGCGTGGGATAGGAATTCTTAATACCCGCATGGAAAAAGGTCTTTTCCTCGCTCCATCCGCCTGCGCTCGGCTTAATCTTATAGCGTAATGAAGTGCGACCGCCATTAGGGAAACCGGGCGCAGTGTCGCGTTGCGCGGGGCCGTCACTATAAACGTAAATGTGCCCCCCATCTTCGGTATGGGAAAAGTATCCCTTGGATTTGGCATTGTGTAACTCGGGTTCGGATCTCGCTACACTCCATGTTCGCCCCCCGTCCTCGCTGACACTCGAATAGGCCCGCGGCGGATCGGTCGTTTTGTTGGTTTCATCGTAGTCAGCCGTGCGCATCACAATCTTGAGTTCTCCCTCTCGGTCCCCCAGCCCGATGTTCCCCTCGTGCAGGAAGACTCGCGCCTGGGTGGGCTGCGGGATATAGGCTTCGAGCTTCCATTCCAACAAACTTGTACTACTGAGGATAAAGTGATCTCGAGAACCACGCGGATCCGAGGCCAGCGTGTTACGGTGCGCAGGGAGAAGATATTTTCTCACTCCAGCGATTTCAGTTGCCACAATACTGGCATTGAGAATAAGGGGACCAGTATAATGCATACCCAACTCGACCGACGTCCAAGTCCGTCCCCAATCTGAGCTAAAGGCTCCGACAAGATGAGATTCTTCACTATTGCGCTGTGCAATGGAGCAACGCATGGCGTAGCACCAGACCACTTCTTGACCGGGAGGCCGATACAGCACGGGGTTTGCATAGGCAAACTGCATTCCGCCCTTCCTCAGCGTGTGATCAAAGACCGGCACAGCTTCCTCCCAAGTCTCACCATCGTTATTCGAGAGCGTGACAAAAATATCGCCCATGTCCTTTTTGCCATTCCGCATCGCCCCATAGGCCACGATGAGATGTCCGCGCTTGTCACCCTGAACGATGAATGGCTGCCAGATACGCCAAGATTGAGAATGCTGTTCCACCCGACGAATGACACGATAATCAGTGACATCCCCTTCATACACGTGCTCCTGAGCTTGGCTTATTCCAGCACACAGAAACATACTAGCGAGAAACATGCTTCTCATGGTCCTGGTTTCTTTCTTTTCAAAGGTTCAGCATTCTCTTTTGGCAGCCATCGTGCCATTTCAGATTTGACGGTATCGAACCGGGCGTCCGCTGCAAGGTTTGTCCACTCATGCTGATCATTGGCATGGTCATAGAGTTCCTCATCGCCGTTCGCATAACGAATATAGCGCCAACGTTGGGAACGAAGAGCGTGATTACCAAAACCGTAGCTTGTTAGCGTTGGCCGATACCATTCGACAGTCGTTTGTCTCAGTAAAGGCACCAGACTTTGACCGTCGAGTTCGCTGACAGTCGATAGCCCGCAGAGCTGGTTCAAGGTTGGAAAAATGTCGATCGCTCCGATTGGCTGGTCGCATCGCTCGCCCACTGCCGCTACGCCAGGGGCCACCACGATCAATGGGACTCGCGTTGATCGTTCCCAGAGGGACATCTTGTGTAGGCGTTGCTTTTCACCGAGATGCCACCCGTGATCGGACCAGAAAACGATAATCGTGTTATCTACTGCCGGACTCGAATCTAGCGCATCAAGCAGGCGGCCTACCATGGCATCAGCAAAGGAAACACTGGCGAGGTAAGCCTGGAGAAGCTCTCGATATTTTCCGGATCGCCGAACCAATTCGTAGTCAGCAGCACGGCCCGCTGCCATCGCTTTTCCCGCTGGAGGGAGATCCTCGAGATCGTCTGATTTCACCGCCGGCAAGGCAATTTCCTCCAAGGGATACATCTCGAAAAACTTTCGCGGAGCATAGAACGGCAAGTGCGGACGATAGATGCCTGCAGCGAGAAAGAACGGCGTTTCGCTTGGCTCAGCCAAAAATCTTGCCGCCCACTCAACTAACTGGCCGTCCCCCGTCTCGTGTTCGGGCTTGTCGAGCGCACCCCAATCAAACTCACGCGGATTCTTCGGAGGTTGGCTCAATGCCTTCACCGACTCCAATCCGTTAAGTGGATACGAACCGGCCCACTGAAAGCCCCTCACATCCAAGCCACGAGAGAGTTGATTCTGGTAGTGTCCATCAAACTTTTGATCAAAGTAAGCATGCCAGTCGGCATGGCGATTGAAGCCCGGCATGTGGTGATAAACCTTGCCGCCACCCAGCACATGATAACCCGCAGCCCTAAAATGACCCGGAATCGAAACGACTTCCGGCATCCATTGATACCAGACGGGCTTGTTGTCGTAGATTCCCGTTGAAGAAGGAAGCTGCCCGGTCATCACAGCCACCCGAGACGGATTACAGACCGGCGACGGCACATGAGCGTTTGTGAATAGCATCCCTCGCTTCGCCAATCGATCGATATTAGGTGTTTGAACATTTGGATACCCCCCAAGACAGCCAACCCAATCGTTCATATCATCGACAATGATCATCAGAACGTTCGGTCTCGAACTGCCTGGCTTCGTCACCGTCCGATGCGTCTGAGACGGGCCGCCCGGCTCTACCGCGAACAGCACACCGTAGAACAGAAAGAGAAACGAAAAGAACAATGCCGGCTTCATTTCGACTTCTTCTTTCCCTTCTTGATCAGGGTCACGCTAGGATCGTAATCGGGATTCGGCTCCATCATCTGCGCCCTCACTCCTCCACGCCAATTCTCAAGCCGACTGCGCAGGCCTTTGACAAGCTCAGGACGTTGGACAGCGAGGTTTTTCGTTTCACCAAGGTCTTCATCCAGATTGTAAAGTTCCACGCCTTCAGGATCAAACGTCTCGATCAGTTTCCAGGGGCCACTTCGAATCACGCTGGATGGGAAGCTCGAAGGATGTTGGTTGTAATGAGGAAAATGCCAGAAAAGAGCGTTCCGAGACAAGCTCGCTTCCCCCTGGAGCAAGGGTAAGAGGCTCAATCCATCTTGATGTTGACTAGGAATCAAGGGCTGACCGGCGGCTGCAAGACATGTGGGGTATAGATCAGAACTAGTGACCGGCTCACTGATGACCGAGCCTGGTTCTGTCACTCCGGCCCATTTAACGATCAATGGCACGCGAATGCCGCCTTCGTAATAGGCGCCTTTGTTCGCCCGCAGCGGGGCGTTGTTGGTAGCCTTGTAAAAGCCTCCGTTGTCCGAAGTAAAAATAATCACCGTATTTTCGTCCACCTGCATGTCCTTCAGCGTCGCTAACACCCGACCAACGCTCAGATCTATGCTTTCAATCATGGCAGCATAAATGGGATCTCCTTGGCGTTGTTCCTCCGGAATGCGCTCATAGCGGGCAATCATCTCCTTTTTTGCCTGGAGCGGAGTGTGAACACCGTAGTGTGGAAAGTAGAGGAAGAAGGGCTCGTCTTTGCAGCCACGTAAAAACGTAAGGGCTTCGTCCGTTAAACGATCGGTCAAATACTCACCAGATTTGCCATCGGGAAGTGTGTTCCACTTGACCCGCAAGCCAGTCGTAGGGACCAGCCAGTTGCCGTTATAGGGGAAGAAGTAATTCCCGGGAGCACCGTGTCCATTGCCTGCAACATTGAGGTCGAAGCCATGATGCTGCGGCAAGGAAAAAGGTTCACTGCCAAGATGCCACTTTCCGATACTCGCGGTGTGGTATCCGGCATCCCGCAGCGCTTCCGCCAAGGTATACTCCTCCAAGGGTAAGGCACGGACACGACGACCCTCTCGCAGTTTCGCCTTGGGATTCCATCGCCCCGATGGCAGCCAATCCGTCAGCATCAAGCGAGCCGGGTATTTTCCAGTGAGAACGGCAGCCCGCGTCGGCGAACATACCGCGCAGGCAGCATAGGCGTCGGTGAATCGTGCCCCTTCTTGAGCCAAACGATCGATATTCGGCGTCTTGTAATAGTTGCTTCCTTGACAGCCAAGGTCCATCCAACCTAGATCGTCAATCAGGAAAAGGACGATGTTCATCGGGCGAAACTCAGAAGACTGCGACGCGAGCGGCAAGGCAATATGAAGCCCCACACAAACCAACAAGCAACGTATCAATGGTAGCGTATTCATTTTCTATTCTAACTTTTCCCAAGCGAACAGAAGCGCGGCATCACTCTAACGAATCCAAGCCAAACTGCCCCCCACATCCCGCCCGTCTACTCTTCATTCATTCAATCACCAAAGAAGTACCCGGGATACTGCCAAGCCCTCGCTTTCGATTCTTTCTTAGTTTTCACACTTCGCACCTCAGCGCTTAGCCGATGGAGAACTGCCTCGTTCATCAAGGGTTCCTCGGTCTGCCTTCGCCAATTGTCTAAGCGTTGCTGGAGCTCCCTAAGCTCCACTTCATACGTTTTCGCTTCAGCGAGATTATTGAATTCATAAGGATCGTTTTTCAAATCATAAAGCTCAAAGCGTGGAGGCTGTCGCATGCGTCCATAGGCGTCCCGAATCTCTACGGCGGCCTCCGCGATGACACGGTGGTAGTCAACAGTCACACCTGGCGAACTAATTTTCACTTCACCCACCATCTTCCTGAGCGTCGCTTCATCGTCCGGATGCACTTCGTCGGGAAAGAGGTTTTCGATGAGTTTGAAACGCTCACTACGCACGGCACGTTGAGGGAAAAAATTACTGGCGGCGTGCATATGATATTCAGTAAACAAATGGGACCGCCATTCAACGGAGCCTGGTTTGAAGAGCGCTTGCCACTTTCGTCCTGGCAAACCAGCCACAGGTGCCGCATCGGCGGCCGCCAAGAGCGTCGGCATCAGGTCAATCGTGGACACGAATTCATCTCGTACTTGCGCCTCAATGCGTCCCGGCCAACGTACCAAGAGAGGAATCCGCATTCCTCCTTCGTAGCAAGTTCGCTTGGCACGCAACATATCCGCGCCATGATCGCCGAGGTAAATGACGATCGTATCTTCCGCCTTACCAGATTCCTCTAGCACGCTTAAGAGATCCCCGACCAAGGTATCCATACGACTGATACAATTGTAGTAATCCGCGATCATCTCACGCCAAGCGGAGGGATCGATCCCCATGAACGGCATCGCCCTCACATCCACACCGGTTTGCGGGTGCTTTGGCAGTCCATCTACTTGACGCAGCCAAGGATCGTGCGGATCGGGATAGTTCACACTCAGAAAGAATGGCTCCTCACCTAAGTTGATGAATTCAGATGCAAATTTGGCGTAGTCCGATAGGTTCTCCCTCTTGAAATTCGCACTAGTAATCTTGTGGGAGTCGAAGGGAAAGGCCGCCGCTGGGTTGACATGCAGTTTCCCTATGATGCCAGTACGATAACCCGATGCCTTCAAACTTCGAGGCAGGTTTGGCATGTCGTCGCGATAGAGACGAAAGTTCCAAGTCGCCAAGCCGATCTGACCGTGCTGATGCGGATACAACCCCGTCAGTAAACTCGCCCGGCTTTGACTGCACCCTGCCTGGGGAACGAAGGCGCGATCGAATCGAATCCCCTCACTTGCCAGTCGGTCAAGGTGCGGAGTACGTGCATACGGATCACCATAACAACCGAGCTCTGGTCCATTATCTTCCGAAACGATGAGCAAGATGTTGGGTGCGCCCGCAGAAACAGCGAGGTTCACAAAAACCGAGAGCTGAAGGAGAATCTGTTTCATCGCCATTTCAATGCCCCTGTTCAATGGAGTTTTTATCTGCTGGTCTCAAAGCCATCCGTCGCAACCGATCATGCAACATCTGATCCATCATAGAGCGGAGCGCATCCCGTTTGGAGGCGTAGGAATGCCTCTAAGGGACAGGCTTTTAATTCCGCTGTCATTGAAAGCCATTCAGGAATTCGTTGGATCACTGATTCTTTCCGAAGCGTTTTGAGTTTCAATAAGGCCCTGAGTTCCAGTTGCTTCTTATAAAGCTCTCTAATCGCTGGCTGTTTCACCAGGAACGACTCCAATCGCGGTTTGTCTTTCTCTGTCAGATTCTCTGGATTCTTTCTCAAACAACCATCAGCCCCCGGCGGTTCTTCAATTCAGGCACCAAAGCCCTGCAAAAGCTCAGGAAATGGTATTGGACAATGCGAACGACATGAAAGCGATCGGCAACGATCTTCGCATTGGGAAACCATTTTCGGATGAGCTGGCGATAGGAAGAACAGAGATCGATACAAACCACTTTGACCTTCTCCCGCCCCTTTAAAGCACTCAAAAACCCCTGCAAATCAGCCTGACTCTTGCCTTCAACCACATCGAAGATCCTTCGGTTCTTGAGATTACAGAAGGTCGTCACAAAGCGTTGGCCCCGATGCAGAGTATGTTCGTCGATGCCGATCACTGCCGGGCAAGTTTGGTTCTTCCTTTCCTGAGCTTTTAAATAAGTGAACTGGGCATAAATCCTACCAATGCTGGCGTGCCCAATCCCTTCTCGTCGAGCCAGCAGAGAAGCGCAGATCCCATCATGATGGTCCTGATAGACCTTTCTCCTAAAAGGTTCGGTTGAGTGATTACCTCGTCCGACTCCCGGCAGTGAAGGAACAAAGGAGCGTTGGCAGTCCTTGCATTGCCAACGTCGCAGTTGGATCTCAATCCGCGATCGCAGCCCAAAGCTATCCAAATGACGCAGCGATCGTGAGTAAGGGCCCTTACTCACGATCCTTTTAGAGGCACATCGCGGACAAGAGCCTGGCCGTGTACAATAGGCAGCCTTAATCTCAACATCATTCTTTCGTTCAACACTCCTAATCCGATATCCGAACAATCCAATATCTCTTGATTTCATCTACCTGGGAATTCTTGGCCTTTTAGGCCCAATCCCCAATCTTTGATCAAGAACCTCGGATCGGCCTTGCCGTCTGGTTCCTCAACGAAATGAGTGGATTCGTTTGGAAGCCCATGATCAAAGCGAATGAACAAGGAGTTTAACCGAGGTGGGGCGAGCGTACCGCGAGCCGTTCTAGCCCAGAGGCATTCGAGCAGAAAAACGGGATGCCTTTACCCGTCCTGCATGCTTGGGTTTCATTGTCCAATGGCTCTCTGGGAGCCTCGCCTGATCTACGACGGCAGATCGCCATTGGGTTTTTATTCCACCGAAAACGTTGGAGAATCTTATTTTCCCGGGAGCAAGACTCACGACACGAGTGTGTTGTCCAATTTCTCCCGACTGCACCCAGCCACCTCGAGGGGCCATACTGAATCGACGAACCGGCGCAAAATCCCGGCATCTTCCATTCGCGCTCGATGATACTCGTGATCCAACTCTGGGATCGCTTGGGCACCAATCTTGAATGTGTCGTAACTCACCGTGTTCTGATCCTCATCGATTGACAGATTCCCATCGAGCAATCGCCACGGTTCGGCATTCACAATCAGTCGGGCACCCTTGGCGTGAAACAACGGACGATTTGTTTTCAACTCGTAGAAGCGAGATTCTTCGGTCTCTGTGAAACGTAGCAATAGACTTCGAATCACATTCAGCGACTCGCATCCAAAAACCACTGACAGCCCTTTTTCAACGGCGCCTGGCTCATGATGAGAAACCTCGCTTGCTTTCCGTTCACTGATCAAGGCTCGATTTAGACCTTGCGACTGAATGGAATTTCCACCCTTGGGACGGCGTTTTCACTGCCACCCTCTACCCCTTTCTCGATGACGAATCCATCAATGAAGCCGGACTCATTCAACACCTTCGCGAACTCGCAACCATTCAGGACCTAGAGGGCGTGGTTTGCAACGGACACACTGGTGAAATCACCTCGCTCCGCCCTTCAACGCATGAAGGTCGCCCGCTGGCTCCAAGGCAAGTTTCCCAGTCCACACTTCCGGCGTCCTCTGCGGACCCAGTCGACAAAATAAATCAACAGCAGCAGTGAAGGAGACGACTCCGATAGGGGAAGTTCGACAGGATGCCGGAGCCACTTTATCGAAATACCGAATCGACGACCGAGTCTTAGAGAATCTGAGACACTTGCCTCGCGATGTTCAATCGAGTAGATAGATCGAATGTTTTTCAGGTGTCGCTACGCCACGATGTTGCTCTTCATCACAACGCTCTGGTTCACGGAACGAGGCATCGCCACTCACGCTCGAGCCGGGTCCTCTTTGAAGCGATGCCAGCATCCCTGCGCCGTGGAATATTTTTCCAAAGCCCCTGATAAATGGCTCGCTGATTTCCGTCGCGTGATGGGTAATCTAACACCCCACCTTGGCTTCTTTGATATCGATATCACTGCCTGGCCTTCCTCTGATGATGCACCCACGATCCAGGGTCAAACACTTCAACGCGGACAATACGTCAGTGCCCGAATAGAGCCAGACGGCGTCGAACGAACCCTCATGGTGCTAGAGATCGATCTGAACGAACTCGAACAGGATCACCCTCATCGACTATCGGTGATCGCCCATGAATACTTCCACGTTTACCAGCGCTTCTGGACTCCAAAAATGAATGAGGAGTTCCGGATTAAATGGCTAATTGAAGGCACGGCAGCCGTTCTTGAATCGATGTATCTCAACGAATTTGAGCAGGTTTCAAACTACTTTCAAACCGCCCAACTCCGGCATGCCAAGGTCGAAGATTTTGGCCCCAAGATGGAGCACTATGATAACGCGGAAGTGAACTATGGTACGTCGACGGCAATGGTCCTCTTTGCCTGCCGTGAAGTGGGTTTTCAGCGAATGATCGATTTTTGGAAAAAAGGTCCAGCAAACCACACTTGGAAACGGATCTTCGCTGAAACGTTCGGCGTCACAGTTCAACAGTTGTACACCGAAGGCAAAACCGCTGAACTCAATCAGCTCAGCTTGACCGCAATGGGCGAGCTGAGCAGCATCAAGTTCTGACTCAACACCTCATCTCTGAAGCATTCCTATCGAAGTTCTGGAATAGTGGTTAATCCCACCATTTCGCTACATTCCACGCTTGTAGTCTCCGCCCGAGGGAACCCGTTAGCACCAGCCCTCAAGCCACAATTTTATTCCTCCTCGATTTGAGGCACGATTGGAAGATGACTGGATCCTTAGTTTGATGAAGATTTAAGGAATGACCCTGAAGATAAGCCCCCAGTCTCCTAGAGTCGGGGAATTTCCAATGCTCTCTTTTTTGATCGCGCTACCGAAAGATGCCAAGGCTTTGCAGTCAGTTCACAAGATTGCTGAGTGGAGAAGCATAGAATGGATGGGGCGTGAATGTCCCCTTCATTAACCTCTCGATTTCTTCCATTCTTGAACTATCGACGCCTGCTCCGCCGTAGACTCGGCGTGCGAGAACTAAGAGAGAGGAATCTATTCGATTGCGTAGGCTGAGGGCTTTCTCCACCGCTTCAATGGCTGATTCCCATATTTGCCGCTCTCGCGGTCGACGCTCCACCAGAACGAACGCCAAATCCCTCCATTTTATCCAAGACTCCCCAGCATTCCTTTCTAAGTAGCCGATTACAGGATCCGCTTCGTCGTAGCGCTCATGGGCTAGCAGAACCTGGAGTCTAAGAATCTCAAAGGAGTAGATCCGATCCGGATACTTGATCTTGGCTTGAGCCAGCTTATCGAAGAAGGCTGACATTTGAGCTGACGGACCTATCCCGTTTTTTAGAACTTCAGAAGCCTCTACCAGCTGATAGAATGCCTCTGTCGATTGATATTCCGTCGAGGCAACGACCTCTTCAGAATCAAACGTTTTAAGACTCTTCTCGACTGCGTTCGTAATCTGAGTGATAGGGATGTTTCGAATCACCGTTCCAAGCTCGGGGTAAGCCAGGAATTGGTGCCAATCTTGGGTTCTTTGACTTGCGGTCAAATAGAACACTGAACGATTGCTCCAACTGTTCCTTGGATTGCATTCGATATCGAGTTCTTTGAGGAATTCCACTATCACGTGATCGGCTGCAGGACTAAGCATCTGAAGTCCCACTGCCGCTTGCCTTCGGACTTTCGGATCTGAATTCGCTAGCCCCCGGAGCAAGGCTGGCAAGGCAGGAGGACCAATCAATCCGAGCGCACTAGCTGCTTCGTGATATCTCGATCCCGAGCTTAAGTATTCTGCCAAGTGAGGAACGGCAATTTCCGCCTGAATGCCTAAGCAGGAAAAGCCCTCAAGCGCGGGACTTGGATCCCAAGCACGAGGCTCGATCCAACGAGCCAAGCGATTGGGCAGTACGATTCCAAATTCTTTTAACACCAATCGGATCTGCTTCGCCGCCTTACTGTCATGGCGATCGAATACTTCGAGAAGATAGGGAACGGCGTCTGCTCCGAAGTACCTAATGGCTTGACGCGGACCAGAAGATGGGGGGGCAATTGACGGGCCAGAGCTATACTTCGGGACAAGGAAAAGACTGAGTTCGTGGGTCCAAGTTTCGATGGACTTCCCTCGAAATGATGCGCCCCTATCGTGAGCGGGAAACGACAACACCAACACTGCGACTGAAACCGCTATTCCAAACGCCAGGATGGCGCTCTTCTGAAGGCGCTGGCTCTTCATTATACCATGAACTCATTGGGACCGAAGACTAACAAGGCACTGCCTCTTCCCTTGAAATGTCGCAGCGTTCTTGAGCATACGGTCCAATCTCATCGATCTTCCGAGCATTCTCAACCTTTTTCCAATAGGAAACGAAACGAGCCGTTTACCGGCCCCTGAAACCTCCCCAAAGAAGGTGCCGCCCTCAAGAGCGTCGTCTAGGAGTGAGAAAACCGGCTCATCACCGTTCTATTGAAACGCATGACTTCGCAGAAGTGAAGCGGCCAAAGCCTCGTATAGCGGATCCATCGTTACGGCTCCCCACAAGGCGACTAGCCATGAGCAAATCAGAAAACGGAATCCTCTTCCTCTGATAAGCCTAAGAGCGATTCTCGCTGGCGATCGCAGACACAGCCCGAACCACTTCATGATCCCCTACATTACAACCGAATCGCAGAATTGATTACTGAAAGCCAACGCTGTACCCATGACGCCTATCGGCATTAGGATTGTTGAAACGGCAGTTTTCACTACGATGTGAGAAAAGGAAGGCAAGATGTGACGAGGTGGGATTGAGACAGGTATTTGAATCTCTTCGCAGATACTCTCGGCACGGAAGAACCATGCCCCTTGAGGAATATTCAGCATAGAACACCGAGAACTAGAAAATGAAAATCAAACGTATTGTACCCGACATCCGATCGAAGAATCTTGAGGGGAATCAGGCCTTCTACGGGGATTTTCTCGGGCTGGATCTCGTTATGGATCAGGGCTGGGTGATGACGTTTGCCTCCCCTGCCAACCCCAGCGCCCAGGTCACCGTCGCCCGTCCAGATTCGGATGAGTCCCTTCTTCCAGACGTGTCGATCGAAGTAGAGAATGTCCGGAAGAGCTACGAAGAGGCAGAGAGCTTGGGGCTTCCGATTGTTTATCCGTTGACAGTGGAACCCTGGGGCGTAACGCGTTATTTTCTGAGGGATCCGAATGGAAAGATCGTGAATATTCTGTCCCACTCCAAGATGGATTCCGGTCAAGAACCTGAAGGAAAGACGCCGAACGCTTAAGCCCGCTCTGATAAGGACCAATGATTCGTTTCAACAGCCGTCTTCTTGGGCCAGACTCGATTCCCAGAGAGTTTTCCGAGCGGTATCGACTTGAGAGTGCCCCCTCCAGAAATAGATCCCACTCACCGCCACGCCAACCCTTCTCTTCGTTCTGTCATGTTGATTAATACCGCTTATATTTTTCAGTCGGCCCTCATTTTTCTCTGGTGGATCGAGATCAGTGTTTCGGGAGAGGTCTACGGCATGTTTTCATACTCATCGATTAATAGGGAAGCGTTTTTCAATCTACTAGTTCCGGATCTGATCTTGTTGGGCTTGCTCTCGCTCATTCGTTCCTATGTGACTAGTCGAGATCTGGGACTCATTATCTTGGGAGCATTTGCCTATGCGACCTTATTTTGTATCAACGCGTCGATCTCTGGATTGGATGGCGTTGTGCCCACGTTGACAATGGTCTTTGGTTTGATTTTCAATATCTTTCTGGTTTACCCCTTCGCTTTCATGAGAAGCGCATCTTCGCGTTCGGTCTGGGTGAATGGGTTGAAGACCCTGGTCCAAATCGTGAGCTTTTGGTCGATCTTCTTGGGAATACTGCCATTCATTCTCTTGTGGGCAACGCAGAGACTTGCCGATTTTGAAGTCGCATTGCCGGTTCCCACTGGAATCCTTTTCCTCTTGTTCAGTCTCTTAGGGCTTTCAAGTGCCTATTTCATGGTGTCGTGGGGGGAAGGTACACCACTGCCTCTAGACGCTACGAACAAATTGGTTTTACGAGGCCCTTACGCCTTTATTCGGAACCCAATGGCAGTTGCCGGTGTCGGACAAATTCTTTCACTCGCTCTCTTCTTCGGGTCATGGCCGATAGCGATCTACGGCGTGGTCGGGGGACTCGCATGGCATTTTATTATCCGCCCTATTGAAGAAAACGATCTGAGTCGAAAATTTGGCGCAGAGTATGAATCGTACCGCTCTCGTGTTCGATGCTGGATTCCTAGGCCGAGGCTGTGACGAAAGGTCTTTTTGACCACAAATAGCCCAGATAGAGGCCACATCAAGAATCCCCCAACTCTCATTCGTTCCCCAGCCGAGCCCTTCGATATCAAAAAAGGGCGCCTTCAGAGAAGGCGCCCTTTTCAAATCGTCTTAATTCCGGACTACTTCTTCACCCGTTTCTTGGTAACCCACTCAAAGGTGATATCCACTTGATCGCCCGTCTTAATGAGGCCCAAGGCTATCTTAGGGGCCGGAGGTTTGATTCCGAAATCGGTCATCTTGACCTTCGCTTTGCCCGAAATCTTCAATCCGCCATCGCCGTGGCCAACCAGTTCAACAGGCATCTTAATTGGCTTGGTGACTCCAGCCACAGTCAGAGTACCTTCAGCATCATAGCGCAATGGGTCTCCTGACTGCCGCTCGGCTGCCGACGGAGTCATCTTGGTCAACTTGTAGTCAATCATGCGATGCTTCGTGTGCTTCATCGCACCATGCATCACATTGTCCATCGTCGACTTTCCACTTTTGAGCGATGTCACCGGAATTTTCACACCTACTGTGGGAAGTGACGTCAGTTCCGGAACAGTCGACACACTAAGATCCGAGGGAAACTCACCATCAACGATCATGGAACCACCGATTAATTTCCCTTCAACGGTCCAATCGTGAACCGTAGAGGTCCCATCGATTTTGACACTACTTCCTCGAGGGACACCCTGATAGCGCACCGACTCTGCACCAAGCAAGGTCGTCGCAGTCAAAAGGATACCCAAGGCGACGCCAGCGCTTCTCACTGTCAAATTTCTTAAACCATTCATCTCTTTAAACTCCAAAAAAAATTTCTGCTGCTTCAACAATCTCGATCTTAACCAAGATCAAACCACTTGTCCTCAAAGGCGATGGCCTTCTTACCAACAATGGCTTCATTAATCTTCAATGCCGTCACGGTGGCTTCATAGCCAACTTTATAGTCCGCTGCAGGCATCTTAGAATCCGATAACCCTTCCAAATAGTCTGCTAAAGCTTCCGGATCATCATCACCGAAGCTGATCACAAAATCTTCCACACCGGAACGATGGACATGTGAATTATGCACAAAGGCCTCCAATGCGTAATAGAGAGGCGTGTTCGTGTATTTGTCTTGCTCCCCGCCATCACGATTACCCGTAACCGTCGTCAACTTCGTTGCATCAGCTGAGAGGGCAATGCCGATTTCTTTATGGAAATTTTCTTTCAAGGCATAGACCTCCCACCCCAAGAGAGGCGCATCCGGTTCCTTGAACATCCAAGCCTTGGCTCCTCGAACCATTAAAGCCGCAGCGGTTCCGTAGTAAACTTCATGTTCCGAATCGAACGAATTGGCCAAGGTGATATCATACATCATCCGCACATTGCTCGGAAACTCAATCATGGCCTGTACGGTATCAGGCACTTTTCGACCATCGTTCCAGTGAAGAATCGAACCAAATCCATGAACTCCTACGGGGCGTTTTCGCAAGAACCAACTCGCTGCATCAATCTGATGAATCCCAATTTCACCAACCAATCCAGTGGTTAGTTTTTCATCCAACCGCCAGTTGATTTCACGCTCCCGCTTGTTGGTCGGAGCCGTCCTCCGCCAACTGGTTTTCTTATGCCATTGAGCCCGGGTCTGTACTGTTCTCCCCCAAGATCCGGTTCGAATGAAATCCAAAAGAAAGTGCCGCTGTGAATCCGACCGATTCTGTAACCCTGCCTGAAAGTACTGCCGTGGGTGTTTACGCGCGGCCAACGCGATTTCTCGAGCCTCCTCGACTGAGTTTGACAAGGGCGCCTCACAATAGACGTGCTTTCCAGCCGCTAGCGCATCTTTTACGATCTTGGCATGTTGATGGGTGGGCGTACAAACGATGACGGCATCTACATTTTCGTCGTTGAGAAGGTCTTGGTACTGTTCGTATTTCGCAGCTTTGGGAGCCGAACGGCCTGCTCGCCTCAAGAACGCACCGTAGCTGTCACAAAGAGCGACAATCGGTGCATTTGGCAAAACAGCTAAAGTTCCAATCACCAAACGACCATGATATCCGCAGCCAATTATCCCAAACCTTACCGGAGGACCGATTGGTTTCGTTGATTCCTGAGCGAGGACGCTATCGGGAGCCGTGACAAGCTTCCCTCCAACGAGAGCGGCCATGGAGCTGAGCGATCCTCCCTTAAGGAAGTCGCGACGATTAAATGGTAGTGATGAATCAACTTGGTTCATAACGCCTTAGCGCAAGCATGTTACCGGCAACAACTCTAGCTCCACTTCAATAGACGCCATGTTGCCAAATTTATTTAATTTCGATCTTAAAAACTTCGACGAGCCCCTCAGTGCTTATTCAAGCACCTTGATACGGATATTACGGAAAGCAATGGCACCGTGGTCCCCCTGAAGCATCACAGGCCCCGGTTGATCGAGATTGGAATCCAGCTCTCCGCCCGTAGCACGATTGACTTCAACGTCGTCGTGGACCTTGACCCCATTGAGAAAAGCGCTCACTCGATCGTCCACGATCGTTACTTCAGCCTCCTGCCATTGCCCCGCCTTGCGAGAGACAAAAATATCTACAGGCTTGAGACTATAGATGGCTCCATTGCCCCCATCAGCCAGCTTCCGACCGGCAGCATCTTCCAGGATTTGAATCTCGTGCCTTCCTCTGAGATAGAACCCACTGTTACTGCCTTTCGGAACCTGAAATTCGTACCGAACGGTAAAATCTCGGAATGAGTCTACAGAGATCAGATCAGTGCCGTGTTCTCCGTCTTTGATGGTGTTAACGAGCATCCCATTCTGGACATCCCAACTCGCCGGGCCATCGTCGTGACGCAACTTCCACCCTTCGAGATCTACGCCGTTGAATAGCGGCTTAAACCCCGCCTCTTTCTCGGTTTTGCCCACCTGGTAGCGTTGATCCACGGGCGCCGAAGATCCTTCTGCCAATCCAAGCGACCAGAGAATCCCACCGATGATATGGCGTTGATAATCGGCGTCTGTCCAAATGTCTTCTCGGTGCCCGAGCGACGTGTAGAAAACCCGCCCTTCACCATAGGACTTCGACCAAGCAATGGGATGGTCGCCTGGCATTTTAGAGTTTGGATGATTATGAAGGGTGAGAAGCCCGTGAACCCGATCCCGATCGAAGCTCTTCATCACATAGATCTCATCGTAGACCTTGAAGTGAGATCCGAAATGCTGGCAGGCAGCATGTTCAGGGTCTTCGTTGACGGCGTCCACTTCTACTTGTGGTCCATGAGTCAAGAATTCGGCACCAATCATCTCGATGTAAGGACGAAATTGGTGAAAGGTGTCTGACGCGGAGTGCATGCCCACAAAGCCATGCCCCGCCTTGATCCAATCCATGAACGCTTCCTTGTCCGGTATGGGAAGCTCCCCTGTCGTGTTGGCAAAGATCACTCCATCAAACGTCTCAAGCTGGTCCGGAGCCATTTTCTGGGCGATCTCATCGTCCGTTCGAGCATACTCAACCGCGAACGAGGCATGCCGCTCAGCCAGAGATCCTAAGACCGCCTCAGCCGTCGGAATAGAACTGTGCCGAAACCCCTTCGTTACCGTCACAACTAACAGCTTCTTCTCCTGCGCGTCCACCGCCGAAGGCACCAACATGGCCCCCATCAAGACCACCCCAGAGAAGGCTTTAAACCGTTGAATCAGATGCATTAACATAAATTCGCTTTCAAAGACAGGAATCCGCCCCCTCACGCGATCTAGTAAGCCAAGAGAACGACCGAACCAAACAGCATGAGTTGGGGAACACCCATCTCGTTTACCTTCCTACAGCCAACGGTCAAGGACGGAATGCAATATCAAAACAAAAGCGACCTTTTTTCCCCTTCTGGAACGAGCCGTTGAGGTCCCGCAACTGGAATCACCCAAATCCCTGGGCATTTTCTAATTTAACGGGCCGATACCAATTGTCACGCTGGATCGGCTCGTAGCCAGCATCGCTTATCAATCGCTGCATATCAGCGACCGTCATTTGGAAGGTGGTCCCCGCCTGGCTGACCACGTTCTCCTCGATCATGATGCTACCAAGATCATTCGCGCCATATTTAAGAGCGACTTGCCCGATCTCAAGTCCCTGCGTCACCCATGAGCTCTGGATGTTTGGAATGTTGTCCAGGTAAATCCGACTGAGCGCTTGCATCCGTAAGTACTCACTGGCTCCCACCGGTTCAGCCTTTAGCCGAGTATTGTCCGCCTGAAAAGTCCAGGCAATGAAGGCGGTAAAGCCACCACTCGCATCTTGTTGCTTTCGCACCCGATCAAGGTGCTCGATCCTCTCCTCAACGGTTTCGACGTGGCCAAACATCATCGTCACCGAGGATTTCAAACCAATACGATGAGCCACATTCATGACTTCCAACCAATCATCCGTCATCGCTTTCAGAGGCGAAATGCGGTTTCTGACCCGGTCCACAAGGATTTCTCCCCCACCCCCAGGAATCGATCCAAGTCCAGCATCTTTGAACTTCACCAAGAGATCCTCCAGTGGCATATCAAAAACCTCCTGAAAATGAATGAATTCGCTGGGACTAAAGGCATGAATGTTTATTGAGGGAAACGTCTCTCGTATGTGGCTCAATAGATCCAAATACCACTGAAGCGACAATTTTGGATGATGCCCTCCTTGCATGAGAATCTGCGTCCCCCCGAGATCAACCGTCTCTTGAATCTTCTGATCGAGCTCATCGAATGAGATCACGTAGGCGTCGTCGTCTTTCTCAGTCCGATAAAATGCACAGAACTTGCAATAGACATTGCAGACATTGGTGTAGTTGATATTGCGATCAACAATGAAGGTCACCACCTCATTCCCCCGTCCGTCGAAAGCCTTCTCTTTCGCCAAAATCCGGCGTCGATCAGCTAGTGCCCCTAACTCCTCAAGAGGGAGATCGTAAAGAGCCCGCGCCTCCGAAGCACTGATACGGTCCCCACTCCAAACTTTCTGAATCAACGAGTCTTGTCTTGCCTCACTCATTTCGATTTAAACACCATCATCAACAACGCCTTATAGTTGACGGATATGAAAGCCTCCGTCGACATTGAAAACCTCACCCGTACTGAACCTAAACTGATCATCCGCAATCGCAACCACCGCTTGCCCGACATCTTCCGGAAGTCCCCACCGGCGAATCGGAGTTAGGCCGTCTCCAATCAGTCGATCATATTTTTCTTTCACTGGAGCCGTCATATCTGAGGCAATGATTCCGGGGCAGATTTCATACACATTGATCCCGTGTTCGGCCAAGCGGACAGCAAAGAGCTTCGTCATCATCCCGAGCGCGGCCTTCGCCATGCAATAGTCACCCCGATTGACCGAAACGGTGTAGCCACTGATCGAACTAATGGTCACAATTTTTGGATGAAGCGTTTGATCTTTGCTCGTTTCGTCAATCATCCACCGGGCGGCGGCCTGACTTAGAAAAAACGGCCCTTTCAGATTCACCCCCATCAAGGTATCAAAGGCCTCTTCCGTCGCATCCAAGAGATCGGCCCTCCCAATAGAAGTAATCCCCGCATTGTTGACGAGCAGGTCTAGACGGCCAAAATGGTTTCGAGTTTCCTGTAGTAAATATTCCCTAGCTGTAGCATCTCCAATGTCGGCCCGAACGGAAATCGCATCGATCTCATACCCGTTCTCCTTGGCTGCCACGAGACAAGCTTCCACGGTAGACGCGGCCGCAGAAGCGTTCCCCGCGTAATTGATGACTAGACTATAGCCAACACCAGCCAAAGACAGCGCGATTCCCCGCCCAATCCCTCTTGATGACCCAGTAACGATTGCAACCTTGCTCACAAGCACGATTATTCAAGACATTCGCCGCCGAGCAAGTCAACGATCCGGAAAAGAATCGAGCCAATCAACTTCCTTGAAAAAATCCAAAGGCGACATTAGTGTCTCCCTTCGGACGATTGACCAAGTGCATAAGCTACTCGCAAGAGAACAGAATCACCAATGACATCATCGTGGGTTTGGCCCGCTATCGCCAGCGTTCTTCTTTGGACGCCCTTGATTTCGACGATAATGATTCGCCGTAGCGGTGAAGCAAAACGACTAACCTGGGCGCCTTCGGCACGAGCAATAACCAGCTACTGGCCAAACTGGGCCGACCTCATCCGATGTTTGATTGCACTAGCAACGTTGGTTCGTTGGGGAACCTTAGTTCGCGCAGAAAGCCCAGACGCTGGCAAATTGGTCCTCCTGACAATCATTGCGATCGCGGTCATGTCGTTCTTCATTCAAGCATATCTCGTCCTTTCGCGTCGCACGCTTTTCGTTCCGCTGCCCCTTTTCATTGCCGCCGCCGTCTTCGTTCCTGGCTGGGATCTCGGAGTTTTCGCGGTAATTGTCAGCTGGGCATTCTGTGCCGCCTCAAAGAAATTCGATCTCATCATACCTATCCTTGCCGGAATTCTCATGGTTGGAGGAATCGTGCTGGGAACGAGTCGAATTGATCTGGTCGTCGCCGCATTCATCGTTGCTTTCCCCCAACTCATCGCGTTTATGTCCCGACGAAGGCTCGTGCTTCCGTCAAATGCAGTTCTGTCCCACTAGGCACAAAGCTCTTCTCATTCCCAGTTGGCAGCCGATGGCCAATCCGGCCCCTCGGCCCTAAAGCGCGGAAAATCCGACTTGTCGGCGCCCTTCAATCCTGTAAGGGTTCCCATTATGAACCATCGCTACTTCTCGTCGAAGGGTTTTACCCTCATCGAACTCCTCGTTGTGATTGCCATCATAGCGATACTAGCCGGAATGCTTCTCCCTGCTCTTGGTAAGGCAAAAGCGAAAGCAAAAGCCATCAAATGCACCTCAAATTTAAAGCAGATGGGCCTCGCAACCATCCTCTATGCCGACGATCATCAGGATCGAGTTCTTCCTGTCCTCGGCCCTGGCAAGCCCTACTGGTTTCATGCGATCGCTCCTTACATGGGCGATAGTCGCTACGCAGATGATCCACAAGCCGCCTATGAAGGTTCTATGAAGACCATCATTTGCCCGACGGTCACCGAACGCGCCGAAGGCGATTCCCGCGGTGCAAACAAACGCAATTGGAGTTTCCATTGGGGCGGATTTGGAAAATCAAAGGCCGAGGGAAGCTATACCGTCAATTCTTGGATGCAATGGCCTCAGGGAAGTTACTACGAACCAAAGTCTCCCGAAGAATGGGCCAAATACTACGGACAATACTTTAACGCGACCGCCGAGGTGCCCCTTTACGGCGACGGAAATTGGGTAGATGGATGGCCTCGATCTGGCGATGCCCCTCCAAGTAATCTATCAGGGGAACAATCGGACAATGGAACCCGACGGTTCTTCGTCGACCGCCACAACAAAGGAACCAACCTAGCCTATTCCGACGGCCATGTGGCCCGCGCCGACTTGCGCGAACTCTGGACTCAGAATTGGCACAAAGGCTACGAGAAGAATTTCGACGTCAAACTACCTTCCCGCTAGGTCAGCGAGAAGGTGTCGACCAAATGTCTGGTTAAATGTCTCGGATTGCAATCTGTGCTTAGCGTTTGCGCACGTAGGCATAGAAGGCCCCCATTTCTTGCCCTGAAGTATCGATGAACTTTGCCCACAGCTCGTCATTGCCCGGCTCAAGTTGAACTCGGAAGGTCACGGAGGTGTCACCCGCTGCGATCCGTTTCTTCATCGATTTGCCTCCGAGAATGAGGGCTGCTTCAACAGCCGGAAAGGATTTCCCTGGCGCCGTCCTAAATGCATCCGCACCCGGAACGGCAGCTCCAGGAGAAAGTGACGCCGATATCGGATGATCAATTTCTCGAGGCCAACGTCGGAGTTCGACTTCGTATTCCCCTGATTCAATCACTTTCACCGCCCAGAAGCCGGTATTAGAAGGACGTTTTTCAGCATTGCGAATGGACCGCTGATTCCAAGGAGTACTCCCATTGGCGATCCAATCGTGACTGGTCAAGCGGACTGGGTTGGCTTTGGGGTGCCCAAGATAGATTTCGGTCGTTTCAGAAAAGGTCGGTTCTAGCTCAGCCCACCATTCGTCATAAAAATCTCGCAATCGTTTCACGACACCAGAGTGCTTCGCAGCAACATCTCGTTTCTGTCCCGGATCAACCTTGATGTCATAGAGCTCCTTGCCATTGATCAATCGATACTGATCCGTCATCACACTGCTTTTCCGCCATTTTATTGGATCTCGAACCCGCTGCGAATCGGTCACCAGAATGCGATCTGGCCAGGATTCAAGGCCATTGTTGAAGAGTAAGGGGCGAAGACTCACCCCATCGAATTTTACAGACTGCGGCGCCCGCACACCACAAAGGTCTAGGAGCGTTGGCACAATGTCCACATAAGAGGTAATCATAGAGACATCTCGCCCTCCCGTAAGTCCCCCTCCCGGCCAACGAATAAAAAATGGAACTCGATGCCCCCCATCATACTCACTCCCCTTTCGGCCTCGCATTCCGTTGTTGTGAATTTTATCTCCAGACGACGTGCCATTGTCCGTGGTGAAAATGAAAATGGTATTTTCCTCCAAATTATTCTTCTGCAAGTAGGACCGCATGCGCCCCACGTTGTCATCAATGTTCGCGATCATTCCGTAGAAATTGGCAATCCCTTTACCCAAATGCTGATACGGTTGACTGCTTGCCTCAGGAGAATGCATCGGGCCATGAGGAGCGTTAGTACAAAGGTAGACAAAAAACGGATCATCCCCGTCTTTCTTCGACTCAATGAAATCGATGGCATAATCAAAAAAAACGTCGGTGCAAAAGCCTTTCGCCGGTTCTGGAATGCCGTTGTGCCAATAGCTCCCATCAAAATAGGCATTGTCCCAATAATCAGGAGTCTGTCCCACACCGCCGCCCCCATGCCGAAGCACCTCCTGAAAACCGCGATCTTCAGGACGATAAGGGTAATTGTCCCCCAAATGCCATTTGCCAAACATGCCAGTCGCGTAGCCTGCCTCACCCAGCATCGTACCAATCGTCACTTCGTTGGCCCGAAGCATCGATCGCCCCATAATCGTATGCCAGACTCCGGTTCGATTCGTCCAGTGGCCCGTGATCAGGGCACTACGGGTTGGCGCACAGGTTGGGGCCACATGGTAATCCGTCAATCGCACGCTGTCGGAGTGAAGGCGATCGATATGGGGGGTTTTTAGCTCCGGATTTCCATGACAGGACAAGTCACCGTATCCTTGATCATCGGTAATGACCAATACGATGTTTGGCGCCTTGGCAGATACGGCTATGCAAGCCAGAGAAAGGATCAACCCTAGTAATCGGATGCTAATTCTGTTCATGGGATATGGAAGACGATCATCGTTGATCAGCACGGCCTGAAAAGAAAAAAGATCTCCTGTCGCCACTCATCCCCAGCAATCTCAGCCGGCAAGTTCACATGCCATGGATCGAACGTTCTTCAGATCAAGCTTGCCTGTACCTAAATAGGGCAAGGCCTTGATGGAAAAAAACTGATCCTTGCGCGGCTTCCAAAGATTCGGAATCTCTACCAAACCAAGCCTCTCGACGCAACTGGCCATCTGTTCCTCAGAGAGTGTATGAAGAACGATCAATCGTTCCCCCTTCTTCTCATCAGGAACGCCTGTCACGGCAAACACCGTGTCATCTCGATCGGCTAAATCCTGCAGTATCTCTTCCACTTTGATGTGCGGCACCATCTCACCGCCAATCTTACTGAAGCGACTCAGCCGATCCGTAATTCGCAAGAATCCGTCGCCATCAATCGCAGCAACATCTCCCGTGGAGTACCACCCATCTTTCAAGACTTCAGCCGTTTTCTCCGGCCGACCCAAGTACCCCTTCATGACATTCGGTCCTTTAACGAGTAGAAGTCCCGATTGATCGTCGGTTATAAAGTCACCACTGTCGAGATCCACAATCCGAACGCTCATCCCTGGCAGGGGGTGCCCGATACTGCCCTGTTTCCCACCGACCTGATAGACCCCTGTGTTCCGATAGTCCCGCGTGTTCACGGTCACGCCTGGAGAACATTCCGTGCACCCGAAGGCTTCCAAGGGCCGCACCCCAAAGCGCTCTTCGAAAGCTCGCGCCACACGATCCGAAAGCTTTTCCGCCCCCACCATCGCGAACTGCACACTTCCGAATTGTTCCGGCGTGCACCCTCTCATGTAAATCTGCAAGAAAGTCGGTGTTGCCAAGAGGAAGGTGACACGATGTTTAGCAACAAGTCCACCAATCGTTCGAGCATCCAAGGGATTGGGATAATACACCGCCCGCAAACCACTCAGTGCCGGCATCACCATCGTTCCGGTAAAACCGAATGAATGGAAGAACGGCAACACGCCAAGAAACGAATCCTTCTTTGATAAACTGAATGTTTGGGTTAGTTGCTCAACGTTGGAAACAATGTTGTAGTGAGTCAGTTCGACTCCCTTAGGCTCCCCAGTACTCCCACTCGAGAAAATGATGGTAGCGACATCATCTAGCTTCGGCAGGGGTGATGCACCGAGGACAAATCGAAATAAGCGATAGGGACAGAACAGGGCTGTTCCGATCGACATAAGTCGCTCGCCAACACTGGGCGCCCTCGCCAAATCCTCGAGATAAACGACGGGCGTCCTTAATTCCAGTTTTAGCTGCTCCATCAGCTGCCGAGCAGCGACCACCTTAGTCACGCGACATTGCTGGATACACGACTCGATCCCATCAACGGATAGCGTGTAGTTGAGATTGACTGGCACCTTGCCAAGAAACCAAGCAGCAAAGTTCACCAAGGCCCCACCGATTGACGGAGGCACCAGCAGGCCGACCTTCTCCTGATTTCCCACCACGGACTTCAAGCGCAGAGCCAAAAAAAGCGACATCACCAAGGCCGAACCGAAGCCAAGACCGTCCGTTTTCGCATCAGCCAGAAAGGCCCGAGCAGGATGCCAGCGCGCCGACTGTACAAATCCCGCCGGAATCGATCTCATCCGATTCTTTCTCAGTGCCCAAGCTTCAGATCCAAGCTCCTGGACCGCACGGCGCACTTCTTGTGGCTGAGCGCTTGAAGGCATGGGCACCCCGTAGCTGACCGTTACGGGATAAGGGATCGAACGCGGCAATTTCCAAACAAAACGTTCACGATCAAAACTAAAGATACTTCCCCACAGACCATCTAGATTCACCGGAATGATCGACGCATCAACATCTTTCATGATCCGCTCAAAGCCCCGTCTAAAAGGCAAGAGCTGCCCCGTTCGCGTAATCTGACCCTCGGCGAAGATACAAACAACATGCCCGTCCTGAATCGCCTTCGTTGCGTCCTTCAGGGACTTTAGAAGCTCCTTGGGTCTTGACTGCGACGAAATGGGTATGACGTTGAACAACTTAACGAAGGGCTTCAGATACCACTGTTCGTACAATCCTCGATACATAATGAACCGGATCGGCCGATCCATCGACGCTTGCAATAACAAGGCATCAACAAAGGAGAGATGATTCGAGACCAACAATGCGCCGCCTCGTTCAGGAACATTCACCCGCCCCAGTATCTTAATACGGTAGATCGAGTGCGTGAACCCGAGCAGAATGAACCGCAGCAATGCATCGGGCATCAGGAATATGGCATAGGCACTTCCCAAGAGCGTCGTCAGGCCGCAGGCAAAGAAGATTTCTAGATCGGTGAATCCTAGACCCTGCTTGTACCCATAGTAAATAACTGAAGCGACGAATACCCCGACAAAGGCCATGATCGAATCAATCGCAATCACCGAGCCCTTTTCCTTGGGGTCAGGTCTGTGTTGAATCATAGCCGCTAAAGGCACCACAAAGAATCCACCGGAAACACCCAAGACAACCAAGGTAAGAAAAACACGCTGGAAATCGGCCCCGGGCAACGCCATCACAAAACAGGACAAGGTCATCCCGACAGCGCCGAGAGGTACGAGACCGTACTCAATCTTTCCCTCAGACAAGTAACCAGCCAGAAAGCTCCCCAACCCGATTCCGATGGCCAAGGCTCCCATCAGATAACTAATCTGACTATCCGCCAAACCGAGCGACTCCTTTCCATAGAAGAGAACTGTCAACTGAATCATTGCTCCCAAGAACAGAAAATAGGCATCGCCAATGATTGCTAGGAACAAAGAACGATCTTTACGAATCAGTCCAATCTGCGCCGCCACCTGAGGGAGAAAATTGATACGAATCGGACGGCTTGGGTTCGCCGCCGGAAGTTTCTTGATCCCTAGACTCGTCCCCAATCCTATCACAGCCAAGAGAACCAACAAGCTACCAGGAATCCAGAGCGCATCGACGAAGCGTTCTGAAAGCTGCCCAGCAACCACCGTTCCAAGAATGATGGCGACGAAGGTCCCCAGACTGATATAGCCGTTGCCCCAGGAAAGCCTCGACTCCGGGAGCATCTCTGGAAGCAAACCATACTTCGAGGGACCAAAAAAAGCACTTTGAGTGCTCATTAAAAACACAACGACGATCAGGAGCCAAATCTGGTTGGTATACAATCCGAGAACGGCCAGCGCCATAATTCCCACCTCAGCGATCTTGGTGGTAACCGCGATAGTTCGCTTGCTGTACCGATCCGCGAGCATTCCTCCTATCATTGAAAAGAGAATAAAGGGCAAGGCAAAGACCGCTCCGATAACTGGAGCCAACGCATCTTTTTCATCACGCGACATCCCGGCCATCACTAAGAACATCACAACGAACTTGAACGCGTTGTCGCTAAAGGCTCCTTGGAATTGAGTGACGAAAAGGCTCCAGAAACTAGATTTCCACGCCCCATCCTGTCGCCTCGGCCCTTCACTTGCAGTGGCCTCTGCCTCGTTCAATCCATTCATCACATCTCGTCGCGCTCTTATTCAAATGAGAAACGGGGTCTCACGCCTTGGAAAAACCCTACGCGACATTGAAGGATGCATGGGAATCGAATAATGAGCCTGTCACATCGATTGGATCGATGTGACAAGAACTCGGAAAAACAGCCTTAACAAGACTGCGAACTAGTTGCCGCCCTCTCTCGGGTTCAGCCATGGAGTCCCCGCCCAGTACCACTGCGAAGACCGCATGGTCTCAACGTGTCCATCGGCGAAAAGAACAATACTCCGCCCCAAGTGGCGTAGATGCGGCCCACCCCAATTCCCATCAGCAGCCGTCACACACCCTCCACACGGTGAGCTATCTCCTGGATCATGGACAATCCAGCATCCCGGTTTTTCATCGGACTGAGGTGTCACACAGCGCTCAGGATCAGTCGTATTTACGGGCTTTGATCCTCCATCGGTGAGATACACCACACTGGAAGGACTACGCACTTCCGTATCTTTCAGCTGACGCCAGGTGTCTTTGGGCCAAACACCGGGCCAGTCACAGCCACCCAGCTGAAAATTGGCTGCATAGTTTGAGACTGCTTTGTCTCGCTCATCGCTCGGATAGTTCTGATAAAACTGATCGAACCGCTTGCTTCGTGAAGGACAGAGCATGATATTCGTGGTTTGGGTATAGGAAGCCAGAAAATTGAACCACGCCTTTCGGAACGCATTGTTATCCCGAACTTGAAAGGTAAAGGCATACTTCGAGTCGTTGTCATCAGAATAGATCCGAGAGGCGAGACCAATCTGCCGTTGGTTGTTCATGCAACTTGCCTGTTTCCCTTTCTCTTTCGCCTTCGACAGTGCAGGGAGAAGCATTCCGGCCAAGATCGCGATGATTGCAATAACGACGAGCAGTTCTATTAAGGTAAACGCAGCATTCTTTTTCATGACGTATTGGCACCAAGATCTATTCGTGGGAGATTCCCGACCCTAGGCACTCCTTCCAAGATTGTCCACCGACTAATTATCGACGAATACGGCCAAGTGCCCCACATCGAAGTCGCCCCACCCTGAACCCATTTCTCCGCTCTCCACATCACGGCTATCGATTTATTCCTAGCGCCAAACGCGACAAAGGTTCTGACTTTCGCGTTTCCACCCGTCCCCAGGATCATCGCCTTCAAGTCGAAAGCACACCTCACCATCCGCTCGTTGATAGGACACAAGCGCAACCAGCGATTTCAAGGAAAGCTCAGGCACCTTCTCAACGCGTGTTGCTTCCCACGTCCCTCCGTCTTCTTCCCCCACGTGTGTCCATTCACCACTTAGCCCATCTGGCCCAAGCACCCCGGACAAGTGATACTCGGCTCGAATATAAACCACCTCAAGTTTCAAGCGCGGCGGACGCCATTCTCCTTTCACGATCGAGGCAAATCGGAAATCGGTATCGATATCAAAACGCCCGACCACCTCCTCTCCCTTCACTGCCAAATCCCACGAAAAGTATTCCTCAGCACCGTCGGCGTGGCGAGCGATGCATTCCCATCGTCCAAGAAGGTTCAAATCCGTTCTCTCGTTCCGACAGGGCAGACCAAAGAACAAGGGTTCAACAAGTCCTTCCTGACCGCGAGGCGGGAAGCGCTGCAATACCATACCATTCCCTCGCTTGACAGCATACACAGGCACCATACCGGAAGGCCATCGTCGGGCAACCACGGCTCGAAAGGCAGGGGCTTCCCCTCGCAGTGCTAACGTTCGGTACTCTTCGAGGCCCGAATCATTGCGAACCCTAAACACCTGACTCAAGAGGCTTTCCTCAACAAGAGCAGCTCGCAGATCGCCACTAACATCGAAAAGCACCAGTAGCATCAAACAACCGTGATGAAGAATTCTCACAAGCTCATCAAAGGCATTGAGACTAAACCCTCACTGGATCTCCGAAAGAACCCGAGTCAAATTCGCAGGAGTCACCATACGATAGGATTCAGAAAAAACCACATTGGGCGTCCGCGGGCCGGTTGCCGGTGCACTTAGAGCCTTGGACGCCAAAGGAACGACTCCTCCGCGAATGATGCCGGACTCAACCGAGTTCAACCAGTTCGTCCCTCCGCTCGGATCAAAGACGTACAGAGGAACCCGGGTCTCGATATCGCGAAACATGGCCAAGCGCTCAGCGCCGTCCGGGAATCCCACCCAAGACACAATCGCCAAGAGCCCTTCATCTGATCCAAGGGATGCCGAAAACTGTTCCGCAGTGACGCTTCCCTTTCTAACCGCAGAGCTCGGCGCATCAAGTGTCTGCTCCCGCACCTCGATAGTCGGGAATCGAGTCATCACTCGGGCAAAGGCTTCGTAAAACGAATCGAGTGCCCCCGTGGGAGCCGCCCGCTCAGGTGGAAAGAGCAAGACCACGGTTCCCTTTCTCGCCTCGGTGTCCCCCAAGAACTGCTGTGCGATGGTGTAGGCCACTGCCGCTTGAGAACGATGAAGCCTCGGAGCGCCCCCCCCACCGAATGACGTAAAGATCTCCCACGAGACCAAACTCAAACAACCGAGGACACTACAACCAATGAGGATTTGCCCTAACCACGGAAGCTTCTTAAGCGTCAACCAACCCAAGCCACCAAGGAAGAGCAGCGACAATAGCCAGATAAAGTACACTTTAGCGCTGTTCCTCGCTTCGTGGGGCCTCGCGTTCAACGGTAAACATTTCGCGCGGTGCCTCGCTCACCGCTTCAACATGACCATCAAGAAACGAAGCATTGGCTTTACCGAAGCGTACTTCTCGATTGGCTCGAACCGTTAGTCGTTTGGTCTTAGAACTCCATTCCGTACCCCCACTATGACGATAAAGCACGTTCGCCGTACCATCATCGTCGGAGTACAGACAAGCATCCCAACCGTCGGTGTCTGCAAACATGATCGTTCCTACAGGGTCCTGAATATTTCTCATTCCCATGTCAGCCCGGCCAGCGTTGATCCGACTGTTTTGCGCATAGGCAAGAAAGCCCCAGAATCCACCTGGTCGCATCACGCCCGTCTCATCTTTCTGCACGCTTGAAGGACAGATGAAGACCCCTTGTCCTGATTCGTTTGTTTGCCGCCCCACGTAGGGTTGCAGGGTTCGATACCACAGATTGTGAGGAGGAAACCAACAGACCGGTAAGCGATTGCTATCCTCCTCATACATGATCGTCGCCAAGATCAACTGTCGAAGATTATTCGTACATGCAATCGCCTTACCCTTCGCCTTTGCCTTACCAAGAGCCGGAAGTAGCATCCCTGCCAAAATGGCAATAATTGCCACAACCACCAGTAGCTCTATTAAAGTGAACGCCAGGGCACGAGACAGGCCACTGCACTTGCGTTTAGAAATTCGCTTCATTTGACAGAGAGAAAAGTTATTAGTTACCTGAACGTATGCCGTCGTTCATTCGACAGAACCTATTAGCATAGAACCTGACATTGACAGGACAAGACAAGGAAAGTTTTTTAGTGAAGCCTTTGAATCTATTCGGATACCTCCCACTAGGCCGTTGCGCTAACGCGCTTTCTACGGGACATGCACCACCTTCCACCCTTTGGAGCGCCATACTGATTCTCTTAACCTTCGTGGCGCCTCTTACCCATAGCCAATCAACCGCTCCCAAACAGAATTTGGTGATCATTGATCACATGGTTCTCTATTCACCAGAGGCCGCAGCTCAATCAGGCGGCCTCGCCGGCCTCCGACCGCTCATTGAGCATGCCATCGCCGATGCCAATGAAGCACTGGCCAACTCACAAATACACGCACGCGTACGTCTCGTACACATCGGCCCGACCAACGAACCAGAAGCAGGCTCGACATCCGCCGATCTCAATCGACTCAAAGCACCTGATGATGGATTCTACGATCAAGCCCACGCGCTACGAGACGAACACGGTGCCGACCTGGTGACTCTGATCATCGAAGCCCCAAACAGCTCTGGGGTTGGGCGAGGCACTCAGCTTTCGAGCTTTAGCACCCCTTCAGACCAAATCGCCTTCTCAATCGTCCTTCGCCGTAGTCTTGTCGGCACCTACACCCTAGTGCACGAACTCGGGCACAATCTCGGCGCCAATCACACCCGTTCTGATCAAGGCTCTCCCGGACTCTTCCCTTATTCTAACGGATGGATATTCAGCGCGGAAGGCACCAGCTATCGAACGATCATGGCTCGTCAATTTGGGCGGAAAATCGGCTATTTCTCGAATCCAAATATTTCCTTCAACGGCGAAGCCACCGGATCCTCAGCCGACTCAGAAACCCCCGCTGACAACGCTTCAACGATCAATCACTATGCTCCTAAAGCTGCGCTCTTTCGCTCTGCCTCTCATTCCAATGACAGCATTGTGAATGCTCAAATTCTCAAAGGCTTCTGGACATCGAGTTCGGGTTCGAATCTAGAAGCGAGCGCCGAAGCCAACGAACCAGCCCATGATGGTAGTCCCGCGAAACACTCGGTCTGGTGGCAGTGGACCTCTCCGATCGCCGACAAAATTGAGATCACGACCGACGGGACTTCTTTCCCTCATCGAATAGCTGTCTACGGCGGCGAGGCCCTTCAGACACTCGAACCATTAGGATCGACTTCGAGCGATGAGTTCAACCATTCCACCCCTGTTTCATTGACGGTTGACCAGGGACAGTCCCTCCTGATCGCCATCGATAGTCTTGGTGATGAGCAAGGCTTCGTCGCGCTTCAGATCCGCAAAGACAACGACCACTTCGAAAACGCCATCCGTCTTTCCGGCCAATCAGTTAGCAGTAACGCCTCAAACATTGATGCTACGAGTGAGACGAGAGAACCGGGCCATGGCAATTCTCAATCATTCTTCAGCGGAGCCGCAAAATCCGTTTGGTGGACCTGGCGTGCCCCTGATTCAGGTCACGCCACAATCACAACAAGGGGAAGCAGCTTCCCATCCATGCTTGGAGTCTACCAGGGCTCTCAATTCAGCGACCTAAGCCTGATTGCCGAAGACGAGTTCACTGGTTCAAACGGCACCTGGAGATCCGTTTCATTCGACGCCACCGGTGGCGAAGACTACCGCATCGCCATTGATACCGCCGGCGGCCTTGGTAATACCACAGGAACGGCGATTCTTCACATCGATCTCGAACGCTCCAAAGCAATCCGATTTGTGGCTATCAAGAAATCGAACAACACCTCGATAACCCTCGAAATCCAAGGGTTCACCGATCACCCCTTTCAACTCGAGCAATCCGAGGATCTCCTCGATTGGCAACCCATCAACGTCTTTCCTCCGGACGCACTCCCTCTGTCGATAGAACTCCGCAACGAGGATGGTTTGCCGGCGACCTTTTTGCGCATCAGCGGCCTCGAAAATCATCCCTAGGCTTGCCAGGAATCTGGCTTCCAGCAGCTATCCTTGTCGAAAGGCAAAGCGTTGACGGTATTCCTTCAATCCGAACTCCACTTCATCACGAGGAAGACCGCCTCCGGCCAAAATAGAATCGGGCAGGGCCAACAATCGCTGATAAAAGCCTTCCGCTAAAGAGGACATGGCGCCATCCACACCTCCGCTTTCACAGAGCTGGAATAGTTGGTCTTCAGCTTTGGCGTACTCCCCTTGTTGCTCAAAATACTGCATCAGACCGATCAAGGTTTCTGGAGCAAACGAGACGCCAGCGAGACGATCGAGAACGCCTTCAATTCGTGGTGTGAATTCCAAAAGTTCTACCGGTTCCCCACCAATGATCGTCTCGAGTAGCAAATTCAAGGCTTTGACATAGAGGTCTAACGAATCCCCTTCTCGCCCTTCTCGCTTCGCCAACTCAGCGGATTCGGTCAAGATCCGGCTCATCACCTGCGCTCGCGCAATAAACTCATGCGTCGAGCCGGACCGAATTAGTTCCTGTTTCAACTGACCCGGCTCAATCTCACAAAGAGTTTTTCGATCCATCCCTAGGATCGTCTCAGCGGCCAAATCGAGATTCGTTTCAATGGCTTTGAGATCTCCACCCTTTTTCGATTCCATCAAGACGCTTAGCATCTTGAAGAACTCCTCGACCATTCGCATCAGGTAATCTCGTTGAATCATTACTCTCCTTTCGCACCAACGATTCTCACATCAGAGCAGTCGTGCAATCTCTTGGACGCCATCAGTCAGGGTAGTTTCGTTAAGATCAGTGAGCTCATATCGAAAAGCACCGTGCCTCTCGCAGCTCGCAATTCGCAGATCAACTCCACGTCTTTCATCGGCCGATCCACCACGAAGTCGGTAAAAAAGGGTTTCCATGGATGCGTTCCCTTCAATCGACTCGCCGGTTGCGATTCACTCGCTCGCAACCCGACACCTCCCTTGGTATCTTGGGCAAGCACGCGTACATCGACCGCTCGAACTCTACCGGAGAAACGATAGCGACCTCGGGCAAGCGACAGAGCACTCGACCAACGCCCCATCGTCAACTGCTCCGAACCATCGGCGGTGATGCGCAAGAATTCCTGACTCCCTTGTCTCACGCGATCCATCGATGGTTTACCGAACTGCACCCTCGGAGACCACTGAGTAATACGAAGGGACCCTCGAGGACCGAAGGTGGGAGCACGGCTAGAAGCTCCGAGTTCTTTCTTCAAGAAACTCTCTCTCCGTGTGACTTGATACTGTAGGTTCAACGCCGCACTTTGCTGCCGCTTGGCAAGATGCAAAGCCTTCTCTCTTAAGAGCGGCTGAAGAACGCCCGTGATCTCCTGAATTCGTCGATTAATCTTATCCGCCGAGAACACATGGCCCATCAAGGCATTCATCTTGTCATAGAACTTGAGCTGCGCTGACGGGAGCTCAAGAACAGACCTCGCCAGTATGCCACGAAATCGTGGAAAAACGGGCGCTTCCGGTTTCTCAAACATTTGATCCATGCCATGGGGAATGAAAATAAACCGATCCGCCTTCATATCGTGAAACAATCGAAAGTTGTTGTGATGTAAGGTATAACCATCCCAATTCCAGGTTAAGACATCCATCGCCATCAGCGTATAAAACCGCTCCATATCGAGCATCTTGGGCAACCATTGAAACCGCTTCCGAAGATCACGCTCCACCGACACCCGAAACAAAGTCCGGAGATCCGATTTATCCGTCTTATTCTTACCGGTATTCACCGACAAATCGGAATTAATATCTTGCACGAACCCGCCATCATAAAGATTCCCCGTGATGTCTTCAAAATGCCGTCTTAGAAAACGTTTATTGAAGCCTTCAATCATGACGTAGAGCCCAAGCGTACGTCCATTAAGACTCACCCAGGCATGCGCCGCCCGAGGGGTTGGAATGCCCGCAGCATTGTAAAGTTCGCGACTGATCTTCTCATTGGCATACGCCCGATCCTGCACTGAGTTATTGAGGTAGACCTTGTCATGCCCATAGAAAAGCTGATCGTCCACATGCTTATCAAAATTCAGGGTTAAGGCAGGTTTATCATCAATGGATCGGAAACTTCCAGCAGATCCCTTCAAATGAACGGAAACATTCGTGTAGACAACTCCGGATTCACTAATGGTCGCCAATGCTTTGGGCCGAGGAAGATTCGTACCCCGCCAACGCTTCCAATGATAGGTTCGGAGATTAGCGATCCCCTCAGCAGGAATGGAAATATCGATCTCGAAGACCCTATCACCGACGAACAAGGTGCCATCTTGTTCCTCAGGCTCGGCTGCTTGGGAGACGACACACAATCCGAGGGGTAAAAGGAAGGTTGCCACCGGCGAGAGAACCCGCCGTCGACATCGAATCATGAATTGCCACAGCCGTTTCATTCGCCGCATTCCGGAGTCTTCCCTCCAGGTGAGCCAGATTGCCCTATGGCAACGTATTCGAATGGAATCCATCCGCCATAGCAAGCAATCTATGTTCCAGATTCTACTTGGAATTCGTCGGCGTCTTATTCCTTAAGCGCTTCGATCCAACGAATCCAGAAACTAAGGCCTACTGGCAGTAGGCGATCGCTTTAACTGTAGACTCTGGGCATCGACCCACGCTGTCCCCTGTGTCGCCCGATATTCGCAGAACAACTGTACCTCTTGAAACGGTTGCCTGACGGTAAACTTCACCTGTTGAGTCGCCCAATCTTGGCTTCCTGTCTGTCGCTCCCGAATTCGGCGGACCGATGTCCACAGGGCCACACCACCCCGAGGATCTCCGCGACCTGCCTCAACCCCATCGATCTTGACGAGACCTGCCAACTCATAATCTCCAGCCTCAAGCCAAACACTCGTTTGCCAACGCCCCACGCTCGTTCCCTCTTCTGTCGTTAGAGTCAGCGCCTGGTGACCTTCGTGCTCTCCAGTCTCAAGCTTAGGTTTTCCAAAGAAACGATCGGGGGCCCACTCGGTCAGCCGAACGGTCCCAGCAGGATCAAACTCTGGAACTTTCGATGGACCATCCAACTGTCTCTGCAATATTTCGTAACGCTGAACTACCTTATCCTTCAAACTGCCCACTCGATCGAGGTATTTAGAAATCGCGCTGGGATCATTGAGCATGAGATCCCGCCGAATCACTTCAGCGATGCCATCAATCCGCTCGTGAATGCGTGGGACATCAAACAAATCATTCACCAGAATCTGAAGCCGTTCAAAGTACGCCTCTTGCATCGCAGGAATCGCCATGACGGCCTGAGTGACCCTTCCTTGGTAGTTTGGAAAAATCGGACCTTCGGGGTTTTCAAGTAACTGATCCAAACCGTGCGGCATAAACACAAGCTTGGCTCGCGATCGGTCACTAAATACCCGGAAGTTATTCCGATTCAAATGATATCCATCCCAATTAACCAAGATCACGTCCAAGGCGAGATGATTTAAGAATCGATCGAGATCGAGCAGCTCCCTCAGCCGCTCCTCTCGTTCAACGAGGTTACTCAATTGAAGAGCCTCGTTTAGTCCTTCTACATCCGACTGATCCTCGGGAAGCTCACCGGAATTCACCGCCATCGGGCCTTCAATATCTCGCACAAAGCCCCCATCGTAGAGATTACCGGAATCGTCTTCAAAATGTCCTCGAAGGAAGCGCCGATTGTATCCCTCGACGAGGACATACAAACCAAGGCTCCGACCATTGAGGGTCACGCGGGCATGGGTCGCTCGTGGCACTGGCACCCCGGCCTCAAGAAAGAGCTGCCGCGCTAGCCGTTCGTTGCAGAGCGTCGGATCTTGAACCGAGTTGTTGAGAGACAGCTTATCCAAACCGTGAAACTTTTGGCCCCGAACATGCCGATCAAAATTGAGGGTCATTGCCGGTTTGTCATCGATCGAACGAAAACTTCCCGCAGCACCCTTCAAATGAAGTGACACGTCCTTAAAAGTTTCCGTTCCTTCCCGCACCACGACCTTCACCTTGGGCCGCTCCTGAGCTTCCTCTGAATTCCACTGCCATCGATATTGGCGGAGGCGTTCGATTCCCGGCTCAGGTATTTCAATCTCGATGTGAAGCACTTGGTTCTGCTCAAACAATGCGTCACGCACACGTCGGCTTTCACCGGCATGAAGCCCAGGTACCAATGGCTTGACACATCCAGCGATTCCTAGAATCGTCGCCAATCCCGTCGCAGCATAGTCTCTTTTCCAATACTTTTTCATTTCACCCGCCATTCGTTCGAATCATTCGTTTGATTCTGGAGGTCCCGCCTGCCGCTGCATCGTTAGTGGCACATTAATCGGCCCCTGCTTAAAGGATCCAACGATCTCATTCCGATCCTCAGAAAGATCACCTGAATAGGTTGCCCCGAGAGCAGCCCACTTGAATTCAAAATGTCGATCATTGATCTCCACACTACTCATCGGAAGGCCTCTGGCATTCTGATCTAAGCTATCCATCGTACCATGAAACCCACCTTCAGAATCGACCCCCAGTGCGACGGCCAATCTCAACTCAGTTTCCTGCACCACCAGGGTTCCCTGCCAGAACCCCTTCAAATCAAGCTCTCCCGAATCGTCACCGTAGAACAATTCCGGACTCTCTTTCTCAGCCGTTGGAGAACTTCGATGGAATACCAACTCAAATTCTTGACCGAATGATTTCATGACGCCTTCAATCGAGGCCACTTCATCATTCATTCGTCCCTCAAAATTCATCCCGATCCCACTGATCAAGAATTCGACTTGTGACCCCTCGAACTTCAATTCCGTCACCGGAATTCCTTGGGCTCCTTGATCAGGAATATCAATCATGCCTCTCAACTCCCCTTCTGGATCCGTGCCGACACGGAGGAGCATCGCCATCTCAATATCAGCATTCACTTTCAGCGTCGTCTTCCAGTAGCCTTTGACCTTTGGATCGTTAGCTCCCATCTCAAAGTCTAGGCGAACAGGTTCTGTCGCCTCATCAGATATCCGCTTAAAGGTCATTTTTCTGGCCATAGGAGGCCCTTGCCGATTCACAGCTTCCCAAGCACCCGAGATTCGATCCCCACTCTCATTGATCGCGCCACGAAACGACCCTCCAAACTGGTCAAATTCGAAGAGGAACTCCGAACCATTGAACAAGATGGCGTTGACAGGAAGATCTCTCACCCCCCGGTCAGGCAAGCTCATACTCGCAGACACCTCACCGTCATCCGATTCGGAAATTCGCAACACGATCCGCATGCTGAATCTCCCCATTCCCATCGTTCCCTCCCAAGAGCCCAAGAATGAACTCGCCTCCTCAGCGCGTGATGAAACGCTTCCGGCTATCGTGACGATAGCAGCGAAGGCAACAAACGCCCTTAAGGCTTGATACGAAAACCCGTGTAATTTCATAGGCTTGTGATTCATCGAATCATGACTAAATCAAAGGAACACTTAACTAAGACGGTCGGCAGGGCCACACCGTTCAATGCGAACTGAAGCAACTTACTCGTAGCGTAAGGCCTCGATAGGATTTACCTGGGCCGCTCGGTATGCCGGATAGGTGCCAAACACAACGCCAACAGCCGAACAAATCAGGAGCCCATACAATGCCCAATCCAAGGGAACACTTGGGGGCAGCTGGAGAAAGAGTGATGTCAAATTCCCGCCTAGGATTCCCAAAACGACCCCCACGATGCCACCGACCTGACAAAGCACGACGGCTTCGATAATGAATTGAAGCAAGATATTCTTCTTCTTGGCTCCAATCGCGCGCCTCACTCCAATCTCACGCGTTCGCTCGGTGACGGACACCAGCATGATATTCATGATTCCGATGCCGGCAACGACCAAGGCAATGGAGCTGACCGCTGCAGCGCCCGCACGGACAGCCAGTGTCACGGAACGAAATTGGGTGATGAGCGAATCATTCGATACCATGTCAAAATCATCTTCCTCTCCTGGAGGCACCTTGCGAATCGTCCGTAGAATGCCCCGCACTTGAGACTGCACATCGTCGAAGCTTGCTTGATCTTTGGCTTGAACAACAAAGTCGAGGCTTCGTTTCCATCCATAACGATTCAAGCCTGTAGTCAATGGGATCAAGACAAAGTTGCCCTGTTCGCTCCCGAATGAGCTACCCATATCCTCAAGCACTCCAACAACAACATAGCCAATGCCATGGAATTTGATCGTCTGCCCCAATGGCGACCCAAAGGGAAAGGCTTTCTTTGCAACAGGAGCCCCAATGACACAGACTCGGCGATTGCTATCCACGTCCGCATCAAGAATCGACCGCCCCGACTCCACGACCCAATTCTTGCCGGGGAAGGTTCCGGGCGTGACCCCGCGCAACCGTACATCTGGGTTCGTCTCCGCATAGTCAGAAATCACCTCAGCACTCCAAAGCCCCTCGTCAACGCCAATACTCTTCGCTCGCGTCACTCGTTCAACCAAGGCATTCGCATGATCAAAGGTCAGATCTTTGCGTCGAAAATACTTCTGCCAATCCCGCTCACCTCCACCCACACGCATTGATGGCCATTTTTGAATTTGGAAGGTGTTGGCACCCAATTGGCTGAGGCTTGATTCCACACTATCTTGCATGACACGGATCGCCGTCATCACCACGATAATCGAGAACACGCCCACGAGAATGCCGAGCAAGGTTAAGGCGGAACGAACCTTGTTCGCCCTCAAGGCATCCAGGGCCATTACGAAACTCTCTTTGACTTCAGCTTGCCTCATTGCGGTTTAATCCTGTCGGAGGGCATCAACGGGATTGAGTTTCGAGGCACGAAAAGCCGGCAAGTATCCTGATATTACGCCAGTAAAAATCGACACAAGCAAGGCAGTCAAGACCACCGGCCACGCGAGCGTAGCCGGAAATACTTGTTGCATGAGCAAGGTAATCGGATAGGCGATGCCCAATCCTAAGAGTCCACCAAAGAGACAGATAAAGGAGGCCTCAAGGAGAAACTGTATCAAGATTGTCCGACGCTTCGCTCCCAAGGCTTTTCTCAATCCGATTTCCTTCGTTCGCTCAATGACAGACACAAACATGATATTCATAATGCCAATACCACCAACGAGGAGGCTTAGTCCGGTGATGAGCAATCCACCCGCGGCAATCGTACCACCCGTTTGCATGAACGCGTCCATCAACATGTCTTGCTGATTCACCGCGAAGTCATCCTTGTCCCCAGGACCTAGACGCCGAATCTTTCTCATGATCCCTCTAACCTCGATTCGAGTATCATCAAGCAATTCCGTATTCACCGCTTTAACACTGATGTTGACATCAGGATTGTAGGCAAAATCGGAAACAAATCTCGTAATCGGCACCATGACTTGATTGTCAACATCCCCGAAGAGAAACCCACCAAGTTTCTCCAACACGCCAATCACCTCGTACTTTTTCCCCCGAATCTTGATACGTTCTCCCAAGGGCGAGAAACGAGGAAACAGGTTCTCAGCAAGGGAAGACCCAAGAATACAAACAGGCCGCAATCCATCGACATCCGCTTCCGAGAAGTAACGCCCGTCTGCCAGGAGAAAGCCCCGAACCATGGCGGTGTTCTCATTTGCACCCACAATCGCGGCACTGGAAGCAGAACGCTCTTCATAGGAAACCAGTCCATTGCTCTGCGCCTCGACCGAGACAGCCTGCGCCATCGAGAGTTCCCGTTCCAAACGCTTGGCATCGCGAAGGGTGATGTCGCGACGATTTCGCATCTCACGCCAATCCCCTCCACCTGTAGCCCAATTAAATTTCTGAACGAAGAGCACATCGGTCCCCAGCAGTGATAAGCTGTCTTCAAAGGTTTGAGTTAGCCCTGCGATCGCACTCCCCATCAAACTCACCGTCGCGACACCAATCACAATCCCTAAGGTGGTCAACGCGGCTCGCAAGCGATTGCTATTGATCGCCACCCAAGAAATCTTGGCGGCTTCCTTCAGCTCATAGCCCAGTCTCATTGATTCACCTTCATCGACGCTCGAAGGTCACTAAGATTGCCCAACCTGAATGCGATCCTCCGGACTGATCCGTTCGTCCGCTGCAATAAGACCGTCCCGGATGCGAATGATACGACGAGCATGACGGGCAACCTCTTCTTCGTGAGTCACAACAATGATGGTATTACCCCGAGAGGACAATTCTTCGAAGAGGGCCATAATCTCGACACCCGTCTTAGAATCAAGATTTCCAGTCGGTTCATCAGCCAAAATGATCGCCGGTCGATTCACCAAGGCCCGAGCAATGGCCACTCGTTGGCGTTGCCCACCAGAGAGTTCATTAGGTTTGTGCGTCACGCGATCCCCGAGCCCAACCTGCCCCAAGGCTTCAAGCGCTCGCTCGCGCCTCGTTTCGCTGTCGATCTCTGCATACACCAGAGGGAGCTCCACATTGTGCAGTGCCGTCGACCGAGCCAAGAGATTAAAAGTTTGAAAGACAAAACCGATCTGACGGTTTCTGACGTCAGCAAGTTCATCATCGTCCATCTCGCTCACCTCAATCCCATTCAGGATAAACTCGCCACTCGTCGGGCTATCGAGGCAACCAATCAGATTCATCAAGGTCGATTTACCAGATCCGGAAGGCCCCATGATCGCGACATATTCGCCCTTCTCAATTCCTACCGAGACGTCTCGCAAGGCATAGACGGTCTCCTCTCCCATATGGTAGAGACGAGAAAGGTTTCTCACCTCGATCAAACTCATGGTGTTTCGCTGTCCGTCGTCTTTTTGCCACTCCCCTTACCACCCTTCACCTTGACAGACTTCCCATCTTCAAGGTCTTCAGCGATCGCCTTGTAACTACCGGAGACGACGACTTGATCAGCTTCCAGCCCGCTCGTGATCTCAACATAGTTATCGTCACTAATGCCTCGCTCAACAGGCACCATTTTCGCTTTGTCTTCCTCGATTACAAAAACGACTTCGATCGGCTTGTTCGCTTTCTTGCGATCCTCCTTCGACAGCTTCTTCGCGTCGTCACCTTCAGAATCAGATTCATTGGCACCACCCTTACCAGCCACCGGCATGCGTGTCGTCACACTTTGGAACGGCACGGTCACAACATCCTTTCGAGAACGCGTTTCGATATCGGCGGTCACCGACATTCCCGGCCGGAAGGATTCTTGTTCGTTGATCAAGATCCGCACCTCAAACTTGGTCGCCTCTTGCTGGGATCCTGCGCCACTCGTCCGAGCTGAATTCGCTATCTCTGAGACAACACCACTGAACTTGCGATTACGAAAAGCATCCACTTCCAAGGTGGCTTTCTGTCCAATATCGACCAAAACAATATCGATCTCACCGATATCAACCCGAGCCTCCATGGCATTGAGATCCGAAATCGTCATGATCTCCGTCCCCATATTTTGCACCGTCCCTAGAACGCGTTCCCCCAATTCTGAATTCAGTTGTGTGATCGTCCCATCCAAAGGAGATCGCAGACTGGTCTTGGCAAGATCTTCGGCGGCCCGATCTAAAGATGCCTTTGCCATCGCCACCTGGTGGGTTGAGGCTTCATGCGATGCTGCTGACACCTCCAACGTGGTCTTGGCTCGTTCAAAACTAGAATCAGATTCCAAGTTTTCACGGGAAAGCTTTTCGATTCGGGCGAACTCGAACTCGGCGTTTCTCAGATTCGCTTTGGCAGAGTCTAAACCGGCCAAGGCGGATTTGTAACTCGCCGTCGCTTGAGCGACTGCAGCCGTGTAGAAGTCTGGTCGGATTTCCAAGAGAAGATCCCCTTTCTTGACTTTCTGCCCTTCTTTGACCGGGAGACTGATGATCTCACCACTCACCTCAGGGCTAATGGCTACTTGGAGAACCGGATGAATCCGGCCATCGGCCACGACCAGTTCGGTGACATCCCTTAGTGCCGCTGGTTCTGTCTCAACCGAGAGAACGACCTCCTTCTTACGAAGGGTTGCCGCCGCCGCCAATCCGCCCAGGACAACAACGATCCCAACCAGAACGACAATCTTTCTCCGTTTCTTTGATTTCTTACCTGCCATGAGATTCTGCCTCTTAAAACCCTAACTGGGACGCATTCGTTACACTATTCAGCATTGGGCCTCATGATTCCTACCGGTTTTCGAAGCCCATGCAAGGTTACACGGTTAGGAAAACATCAGAATTGTACCGACCCGGAATGCTATCCAAAGCCCAAAGACCCAAGTAGCGCACGAAATTACAGGTTGGTTCGTAAGCCGGGACCAAGCGATCGAAAGCACTGCCATGTACCAAAAGCGCAAGACATTGATCTCTGCGGCCAAGGCGTGCGTCGTGTTACTGGGGTCGAAATCCTGAAACGCCAAAGCTAAGCTCAAGGACATCGCGATGTTTCCAGTAATAAGAACCAGAAGCATATTCACGAGAATCTCTAGGACAGAAACGACGCTAGTGAGACCAATAACCTCGTAACACTTCGAGAACGGTATGTGACTCTTTGAACCAATCCGGACCAGCCAATGAAAGAGAAACGCCAAGACTGCCCAAACAACAGGGGTGAAAAACACGCTGGCTGCGGCACTGAACGCCATCAGCAACTTCGGGTTCATGAACGTTTCGATACTTTTTCGGGCCGCCTCAGCCTCTCCCTCTGTCATGTCCCCATTCTCAACCCGTTTTTCGAACTCGGCAGCTTGCGCTTCAAACATGCCTTCAACGACACCCTCTTGAGAGAACACTACGACGGAAAAAATTACACCCGCCAAGATCGCGATCGCTAAGGGTACCATCCAGTTCAGTGGATTCACGGCGACTCCCTTGATCTCCCCAAAGACCTCGCCAGGGCTCACAACCACATTGGTCAATCGCTCAAGGAGAGAAGTGCTGGCCGGCGTTTCAGTTAGCCCCGATTCATTTTCGTCAAAGTCCATATCAATACTGAGCAATACCTAGAAAACCACTCCGCAGCATCCCTCCGAAGGAGAGAAAGGCTATGACGCTGCTACTATGCGGTCTGTTACAATTGCAAAAACGCTTTGTATCGCAAAATTCAGACAATTCAAAAGGCTAAAAGTTTTGGTATGATCCAGAATATCCCACAAATGCCGAAACAAATCCGGCCGCTAAGGTCCGTCAAGACCGACAAGCCAACGGCAATCACCACCAGATACCAAAGATGAAAAAGGTTGATTGCGGCCAGAAAAGGCATTTCGACAAGACCGCTGCCTCCAATTCCCAGTAGATACCCCAAGGAAAACTGAGCGTCTAAATCGCCCGCCGATTGAACAAGGAGAAGAGTCGCAACCCCTCCAAGAATCGGGACCGCCAAAGAAAGTCCCATTATCCGTAGCGCATCCAGAAAACGCACCGGGTTTCTTGCTAGAAATCTTCCCAATCCCCAAAGGAGTAGCGAGTTCAAGACGAGGGCGATGGCCGTTCCAACGATCAGACTGATTACTCCCATCGACCGGAGATAGGCTCGAAGTCCCTCCGGATCGGAATCAAAAATCAATGGCCCTCTCCAATCGCTCTGTCCTCCTGACCGAACCAACAAGTCAATCGAAGCGACGCCAACAAAGAGTAGCCACGGGATAAGCACCGTTGCCCAGCGGAGTGGCCCTTCTAAAACCGTTCGAAACGCGAGCCCAGGATCCACCCAAACATCAACCAATAAAGCCAACACACCCCGGCTTTCTCTCCGAGCGCCACCAGGATTCATAAAACAGCCTGCCCCCCTATGACGTTCGATCTCGAGTAGATCTTAGCAAGCAAGTAAACGAGCAGCACATCAACGGCGTACTGAAGAAACAGTGCCGCAAACGCAGCTGGCACTCCTGGCATATCAAAGCGATGAATCAAGACGTGAAGGAGCCAGCAACTGGGAAAAAACACCCCAAAGGCTATCCCCACCACAATGAGTGCCCCAATCGTCGAGCGATGCGTCGGCCTTCCGACGTTTCCGAAACGCTGAACCGCAAAGAGCAAGTAGTGAAGATTCCAAACCGCAGCCACACCAAGGGAAACGGCAGGGAATCCCAATACCATTGCAATTAGTATCCCCCAATCAAACGGTGCCATCCAGAGAAACAAGGATAGCCCCAAGTATTGAAAACCAACGCAGAGAGCCACCGGAACCCCAAGCACACCGAGCACCAAGGAAATATCCCCCAACGGAAATCGTTTCAGCAATGATAGCTGGTGCCCGTCCAAACGAAAATCAAACGGCATGGTCGTTTGCAGAAGCAAAGGAAGCGCCGCTAAGGTTAACGGCAACGCGCCATTGACGGCCCAAGGATCAAAACTCTCCGCACGATGCATCATGAGTAAAATCAATAACCAAGGAACCGTCACCAAGAGGGTCCCTCCTAAGGCTAGCAGCAAGCTCGGAACGGACCGGCGGACGCACACCAGATTCTTCCAAACCAACGCCTTGGCACCTCGAAAGCGACTACCTCCAGCCGATTGAAACCGCACCCTACCACTCAAACCATTCGCCCCGGCCACGTTCGGCTCAATGATCGCAGATCGAAACCTCATAAGTAGGGACAGGCTCCACAAGGTCAGACTCATCAAAACAAGACTACCGACAAAAAGCATCATCTCGGGCTTGGGAATCGCAATCACTGTGGTGAGGGACGTCGCACTTTCGGCGAGCCTGAGAGCCCATCGGGCTGAAGCTCCAGGATCGCTTAGGAACCAGAAGCCTGTTTCGCGAATAGCCCCCCTCCAAGGAGAGACTTCATTGGTCACGCTCCCTGATTCAATCAACTGCGAGCGAATTATTATCAGAAGAATAGCTCCACCCAAGAAACAGAACCCCTTTCGCAGTCTCGAACGCTCACTTTCAGACAGTGTTCCAGCGAAAAGACTGGCTATCGTAGTCAAATGAATACTGAGAACGTGAAGCATAATCAGGCAAGCCGTGGAAAGGAACGGTTTCCCGAAATGATCTCGAAAGAATACAAAGATGAGTAAACCAATACAACAGGCCGATAGATAGGACGGAACAAGGCGATAGATCAAGAGAGCCCGTTCCGAAAATGGCCCACCAAAAAGGTACTCTACATCCGAGGGATCAAAGCGTAGGCCTCGCTGCATCAATCCTCTGAGGACCGAAACAAACACAGCCAACGACAACACCAAACTAAGAGGCGTACTCGCCACCAGTTCGCTGACAAAACGAGCGTCTCTCACACGATAAAGAAACCAAAGACCGCAAAGCAACAACGTCACCCCCATCAGTCGCCCAGGCTGCCGGAGGTTCCGGCACCACCGACTTAGTCTTCGCAAGGACAACCGCCACAAGAGATACCAAAGCGCCCCGTCCATGAGCGGTTATCAGCGAGAAACGGTCATCGCCAAGTAAATATCCTCCATACTTGCCTTTTCCGGAAGGTCGAACGAGGCACGTATCTCCGCCAACGAACCAAAAGCAATTCGTTTACCTCGATCCACAACCAGCACGCGATGACAAATCGTTTCCACTAACTCTAGGAGGTGAGACGAGAGCAAGAATGCCATCCCTGATTCGGCGCGCATCCGTATCAGATCTTTCATTGCCCGAATACCTCTCGGGTCAAGCCCCGTCAAAGGTTCATCGAGCACGATCGCTACAGGGTCCCAGATCAAGGCACACGCCAATGAGAGTTTCTGAATCATCCCCCGAGAAAGGGTGGATGCCTGTTGATCCCTTTTCTCAAATAGTCCCACTTCCTCAAGCACAGCATCGATTTTCTCTTCTAACCGGGGCACGCTGTAAGCCAAGCCAACAAAGGTTAGATGTTCGCGCACGGTCAAGAGGTCATAGGGTTGATTCGAATCAGGGATATAGGCCAAGAGACGCTTTACCTCGATCGCCTCATTAACCACACTCCTGCCGCACACCTTAAGCAACCCTTCGTCCGGTTTGAGCAATCCAGCAAGCGATTGAAGAGTCGTCGTTTTACCCGCACCATTGGCCCCGATTAGCCCCACAATTTCTCCTCGCCGCACATCAAACTCTAAGCCATCGACGGCGGCAAGTTCACCATAGGATTTCCTTAGCCCGACAACCTCAATTACTGGCGAAACCCCTTCAGTCATCATCATAGAAATGGGCTACGAAGCGCTACTTCGATTCAAGCCCACAAGGGACGGTGCAATCGACTGGCTAGCCAGAGGCATAAGAACGAGAACGGCAGGAAGCAAGACCGATGGTGGGCAGGTGAGAAACTCAGCCAACCACTCCAATTGCCAGTATCCAAAAATAGCAAAGAGCGCCCACGCGACCAAGGCAACGCTGCCAGGATAGGCTACACCATTCGGTCTCCGCTTTGTCTTCGCCCAAAGAATCAGCACTATCAGGACCTTGAGCAGAAGCCAGGACCAAGCCATCACAGTGACCACCATCCTTAGATCACTCGAAAGGGGCCTCGCATGCCACGTCGCAATAGAGCTAAGAAGAGCCACCTGCGCAAAGGCTCCAGCAAGTCCCAAGATCAAAGCACCTCGACGATTCGATAAGCCATAAGGAAACATCATCATCATCGCTCGCCAGCTCAGAACGATGGCAAAGACAATCAGAATTAGCACGGAAGGAAGCATCCCCGGTTTGAAGCGGTGGAGCATCTCCTTCTCAAGAACATTCCACAGAGGTGGCACATCCCATATCCAGTACCAAATCACCATCCCGATCACGAGCCCACCCCAAGCCAGGGCCAGTGAGAACGCGGACGCCCAAAGCTTCGAGACCACCACTTCCTCCGACGAAATAGGAAGCACCGCCGTATCGACGGACATTCGACGATCCTCATTCAGAACGGACCTACCACAATGAGAGAGCAATATGCCTTGAAAAAATGCAATCATCCAAAGCCCACCGACAAGCAAACCACTAAAGACTGCGGCAACATAATCGTCCTGCACCGATCCCCAGACCTGGTATCGCCACACCGAAGTCAGGTGCATGATGCTCACAATGCAAAGCATTCCCACCGGCAGAACCCACCCTGACCGAAGGAGCTCACGAATCACGAGAGCTCTTCTTGTCGAAGTCGCAAAGCGCCAAAGAAAGTGCCTACCATTCGATATCCATGCGACCGGATTCCACCAGGCGAGAGACAGGTCCACCCAGCCAATACGATCGAGGTGCACGAAAGGGATGACAATCCAAGGAATGCCGACAAAAAGCCCCGCCAGGCAAGACAAAATCAAGGATCGTTGACTATGCCACCAGGTGTCAGGACCCAAGGCGATCCCTAGAGGCCATAGGCTAACCCCGAACAACAGAAAAAACCCTCCTCCCAACAGAACGACGCGGAGTTTCGGCAGCCGATTCATTCCCCAAACCACTGCTGAAAAAAGGGAATAACTCGCGAGCAAGAATAAGATCATATCGACATGAAAAATCGGCTGTGGCATTGCCCGGAGCACGAGTAAAAACCACAGTCCGTATATCGCAAGAATCACCGGAATCGCCACCAACAGGTGAGCTCCAACAAGGGTTCCACTCCGCACCGGAAGCCTAAAGAAGTATGGAGCAATCCCTGAAAATCCACCCTGTTCTGAGGATTGGGTATTACTCAAGACCCCAAAGAGAAAGTAGAACGAACAAACCAACGAAAGCGTCGTTAGCACTTGAGCAACGCCCCAAAACCAGTGAATCGCCGCAGCCATTGCAAAGATCAAGCCCATCACGACTCCTATCCGATTTCTAAGCCGGTGAAAAATCAGCGATACAAGACCTACAAGCACCATCGTCATCTCCCTTGATTTCGCGTCCTCAACGCTTTCTCTTGACGACTGTAAGCCAAGAAAATCTCTTCAAGCGAAGCTGACTGCTCGTCAACAACCCGCCCCCCTGCTGATGATACCCCACTTTTGACGGCATCAGGATTTCCCAGTGATACGAGGGTCCATTCTTTCTCCCGCGCCTCAATCACGACGGCGCCGTCAATAGATCGTTCTCGGAATTGCCCCCCATCGAAGCGAACAACAAGCCGCCGATGCAGATTGCTGATCTCAGTCAAAGACCCCTGAAGAACAAGCCTTCCTAGGATCAGGAAACCCACCCAATCACACACCCGCTCGATCTCATCGAGAAGATGCGATGAGAAAAAAACTGTCCTGCCCTCAGCGATCGTGTCCTGAATCAAAGTCTCCAGAATCTCTCGTCGAGCCAACGGATCTAAACCGGAGCTCGGTTCGTCGAGCAACAGAAGCTCTGGACGATGGGCCAAGGCAACGAGTAGCCCCAGCTTTGCCGCCTGTCCTCGAGAAAGGTCACTGATTCGCTTGGAAGCTGAGAGACCGAACGACCCAAGCATCTCGTTCGCATGAGCACGGTCCCATGCAGGATAAAACGGAGCCTGGAATTTGAGCAGCTCCGCCACCGACATCCATCCCGGTAAATCTCGGTCTTCAGACAAGAATCCGATCCGACCTAGCACCTTTGGCGGGTCAGCGACAGGATCATGGCCAAAGATCCGCACGGTCCCCCGCTGCGCTCGGTAAAGTCCCAAGCAGTGCTTGATCAGCGTCGTCTTTCCCGCGCCATTCTCACCTACGAGCCCATAGACCCGACCAGGAGGAATCTCGAGATCGATATGATCAAGAACGGTTTCAGAACCAAAATCGCGGCATAGGCCTGAAATACTAATCAATGAACTCATCATCAAACGGTGAGCGAGGGGTTTCCGGTTCGGAGGGTCGAAGGGGGCGGAGGCGTTCATCGACCATCACCATGAATTCGTCTGGTCCAATAGAGAATTGCTGAGAGAGCGCAACAAGTTCGTCCAGCCTCTCTCCCAACAATACGCGGCGCCCTTCATCGGAAAGACGGGGCGCTGATTCGGCAACGAACGTACCCGAACCTTGTTTCGAGAAGAGCAGTCCCTTTTGCTCCAAATCGCGGTATGCCCGAGCCACGGTGTTGGGATTGATGACCAACTGCTGAGCCAAGCTCCGAATAGGAGGCAGCTCCTCCCCACGAGCCAGCCGACCAGCAGAAATCATCTGCTCAATTTGCTGCTCGATCTGCAAATATATGGGAACACCACTGCTTGTGGAAACATGAACAATCATTCCAGACAAACCGAGTTCTAGCTAGCAACGCACATAATGTCAATGTACTATTACATTAATACTATTAACTCTTTCCATTTCTACCAAAAATCCAAAGCACCAATTCCCAGGGTTCCTCCACCGGCAACAGAGAAACCCATCAATTCGACCTATTTTTCAACAAAGCAAGCATATCGACAGGGGACAGGATCACTATTCCTCACACAGAAATAATGAGAATAGAACTAAGAATACGCCACTGAGTCGTCATACTAGGGACAGATCATCGAACCTTTGAGAATCCCTCCATTGTATTATTGTCCTAATAGACTAATCCTTAAGTTTTCATCAATAGCGAGGGACAGGTTCGCAATCTGGCCGTGAGGAACAAACATTCGTTTGATCCAACACACCACATGTGTACCAAGTCTCTATTACATTTAATTAGTGGGCCGGGCATTTATTTCGAGCTGTAATCTGCCTACGAGGGACAGGCTCTACTTGGGAAGTAGGAGTTAACGGTTGAAATGACAGCATCACGGCCTAGTCTCGATCGACACAACGCCATGCCTTTTCTTCGAATCCAGACGAATATCGACCTCGCATCGGAAGATCAAACAAGACTCGCTCAGGCCTGTTCTCACCTTGTTTCAGAGCTTCTTGGCAAGTCAAAGGACTTTGTCCAAGTCATCGTGGAAGGCCATCAATCGATGGTATTTGGCGACTCAACAGAACCAACGGTCTTCGTAGAGCTCCGAAGCCTCGGGCTCAACACTGTCGGGCTCTCTCCCCTCGCGGCGGAAATCACCAGGGTCCTACGTGAACGCCTCGACGTTGATCCCAAGCGGGTGTTCCTTAACTTCTTCGATTTGTCTCGGACCCACTGGGGCTGGAACGGCAAAACGTTCGAATGATCTGCCGCAAGACGAGCTACCCTTTCAAGAGGCGGATACCGCCCTTCTCAAAACGGATACGCCGATCCTTGTAAAGCGTCCCGAGCGTCCGTTTGAATACTTTCTTGCTGGCACCAAAGGCTTGGCGAATCTCCTCGGGATCACTGGAATCATTGAACGGCAACCAGCCTCCCTTCTCCTCAAGCGCCCATAGAATTCGTCGCTTGATAGACGTAATTCGACTTCCCCGGTTTCTGTGTAGTGTGAGGTCAATCTTTCCGTCTTCCCGGATCGAGCGCACGTACCCCTGCATCTCACTCCCTATCATGATCTTGCCCGCAACATCATCCGCGTAAAGGAGCCCCGAATAGGCACCCTCGATAATCGCGCCATACCCCAACGGAGTCCGACTATAAACCACAAGATTCACCGGCTGATTCTCCCGAAAGGACGGCTTCTTTTGGTCGAGCCAACGTTTGAGCCGCGTAGAGGCCACGAGCCGACGGGATCTCTCATCGAGATAAACGTAAACAACAACCCGATCACCTTCCCGGACAGGCCTTACCTGCTCCCGATGAGGAAGGAGAAGATCCTTTGGGATACCCCAATCGAGAAAGGCTCCCACGCGACTATTCACGCTAACCACGTTCATCACCGCAAACTCTCCCGCAATCGCATTAGGCCGCTCGGTAACAGCAACCAGCCGGTCTTCGGAATCGAGGTAAATGAACACCTCAACGGAATTCCCAGGCACCATCTCGGGAGTCACATAACGACTCGGAAGCAAGATCTCTCCCAATTCGCCTGCATCCAAATACGCTCCCGGAGTTGCCAACCGATTGATTGGCAGGACATCATATTGACCAATTTCAGCCATCTGCTGGCACGCTAGAGCAAAAACTCCCTCGGACCGAGTGAATTCGACTCAAGACAATGGGACTCGTGTAGAGGTGTTTGATTTCTCGTGGACCGCCGATGGTCTGATTCGCCACTGAATGGGTGAAAAACCGGAAAGCTGGAAAGCTGGAGGTGCGCCCCCTGGTCATTGGCTTGGCTCAGCTCGAAGTGAACATTATTTCGAAAAGGTCGAACGATTGAGCCAACACCAAAACGCTAAGCTTTAGAAATATCTGCTCGGCAAGGCGTCCCGTGCGCCGATAACAAGGATTTACGCCTGACCATCCATCTCCTGAGGCTTGAGATTCTCCGCTGCCACATGATCTTCCCAGTAACCGAGCAAGGCAATCCCTACGAGAGTGATATCAAGGATATTCTTCAAACGATGCGCTCGGCCATGGTTTAACTCGATTCGGGGTGCTCCCGGGATCTCTTGCAACCACTCAACGGTCACGCAGAAATCGATAAAGGCTAGCAATCAGGCAACCAACCAAGCTGCCAACCAATGCCAAAATAAAACCTGTCGAACGATAATGCTCCCAATCGACAAGCGCTGCTGTCAGGAATCCTAGCAAAGCCCCGACAGAAAGCCCAAGGAACGCATCGCGTCTCATAACAAGCGAGAACGCGCCGAACCGCTACTTTTGCTGAGGGCGCAATTGAGCTCCTGACATCTCAGGAACCTTTTCCTCACGCTGACGCAAGATACTCTCGATTTCCTCTAAGTCCGAATTCGAAAGACCAACCCCACTGGCTTTCAATGTCTCACCAATTTGTCCCGGTCGCCTCGCTCCGACGATTGCGGCAGTCAGGACTGGCTCTCGCAAGATCCAGATCAGAGCCAACTGAGCCATCGTCAAGCGATTCCGCTCAGCGATGGATTGAAGACTTTCAATCGTATCCAAATTAACGCTCAGCTGAGGTTCGTTGAAGAACGGATTTCGCTTTCTCCAATCGGTCTCTGACAAGGACGCAGCTCGCTCTCGAGTAAATTTTCCAGTCAGCAATCCCGCCTGCATCGGACTGTAGGCAAGCACGCCAATGCCGTTTTCTTGGCAGTAGGGTAAAAGGTCTGACTCAATCGCCCGCCGAAACATCGAGTAAGGGGGTTGGAGCGATGTTACGGGATGGATCGCCTGCACCCGTCGCAGTTGTTCCAAACTGAAATTCGATACTCCCCCGTATCGGATCTTCCCTTCGTTGATCAATTCAACAATGGTTGACCACCCTTCTTCAATCTCCTCATCAGGCTCGGGCCAGTGCATTTGATAGAGGTCGATTTGCTCGATCCGAAGGCGTTCTAGACTGTCCTCAAGTTCCTTCTTAATACTTGCCTTATTGAGCCGTTTTCCGATTGTCCTTGTCTCATCCCAGACTCGACCACACTTCGTCGCGATCACAAGCTCATCGCGACGATCACGAATTGCTGCCCCTACGACCTGCTCAGATCGACCGAGTCCGTACACCGGGGCAGTATCAATCCAATTGATTCCACCATCAATCGCCTCATGAACGGAGCGACGACTCGACTCGTCGTCTTGCGGTCCCCAACCAAATGCCCAATCGTCCCCACCCATTGCCCATGTGCCGAGACCAATGGTGGTCAGCTCCAAATCACTATTACCTAAGAATCGTTTTTCCATATCTGGCAGACGCTTTATTACGGCCTTCAAGATAGCATCTAGATGACACGCCCATTTATCAAGTTTCTAGCAAGGGAGCCGGAAGAGAAAAAAGGCAGCCAAGATTCATGGCTGCCTTTTTCAGAACGCTTCAATCGCCTCATCTGTCACTCGGCAATACAATATAGATTCGCATGCCCACGCAAGAAGAGCTGGTCCCCAATGATCGCAGGAGACGCATCAAACTCATCTTCAAGTTTATTCACGGCGAGCACTTCTAACTTCTGGGACTTCTTGAAGACGGCGGTCGCACCATTCTGTCCTGGCAAATAGATACGATCATCCACACCCACCGGCGAGGCATAGACGCCAGATACGCCAGTAAGCCGTTCTTGTTCGAAGTAGGCTTTGCCTGATTTCGCATTAACACAGGTCAGAATGGCGTCTGTGCGTTGGCAATAAAACAAGAGACCATCGTAGAGCAAGGGAGAAGGAACGTAAGGCGTCCCACGGGTTGTCGTCCAAAGCACCGCATCTGAGTCGCTCAAATCACCCTCACCACCCATTCGAACAGCCATGCCAAGGGGTTGTCGGTGTCCGGACATGGCATAGATATTCTCATCATCAGCCACTATCATGGGAACAGGATTTGAGCCAAGCCCTGAACATTGCCATATGACCTCCCCAGTTTTGATGTCATAGCTACGAACAGCCTTCGACCCACTCACCAACACTTGAGTTTTCCCATCCCGTTCCATCACATAAGGCGTCGTCCAACCAGAACCTTCGTCACGAGCCTTCTTCCACAACTGTTTCCCAGTATGCTTGTCAAAGGCGTAAATAAATGAGTCCCCATTGTTGTCTTGAACAACGATCAAGGTGTCCCCGTGAAGCGTCGGTGACGAGGCCTCACCAAAGGTAACGTTCACCTTCCCTAGATCGGTTTCCCAAACAAGTTTTCCATTGAGATCGTAGCAATACAGACCGTGGGATCCAAAGGACACATACAGATGTTTCCCATCCGTGGTTGGAGACCCAGACCCGTAGGTATTGGTTCGTTGCAAACCTTGATGAGGCACTTCTTTTCGACCCACTGTTTCCCAGAGCTTGTTTCCCGTGGCTCGATCCAGACAAAGCGTGGTGAAAGTATGTTCGGTCGTAGGAGCTCCTCCGCCCCCACCGCGACCACCACGACCCCGTCGTGATCGCCTCCCTTCGCCTCTCCCTTGGCCACCCGCTCCATCAGCTCCTGGACGCCGCTGAAGTTGCCCCTGAACTTGCGCATTCGCGGCAGGCAGCTCGGCTGATGTCACGGTTAGCAGGAAAATCTTATTCTCCCAAATAATTGGTGTTGCATGCCCTTTGCCCGGGACAGCGACTTTCCACTGGATATTCTTGGTTTCGCTCCATTCCACAGGAGGATTCCCATGCTCAACAATTCCGTTCGCATTAGGACCACGCCACTGAGGCCAATTTGAGGCTGCTTCTGCCGCACTAGCCCAGACCACTGCTACGGACATTGCCGTGATAAGTCGCACGCTTAGGATCGACTCTCGTTTTACGTTCTTCATGATTTTCGGGGGTATTGAACTAAAAGACTTCCCGTTTGCTCGATCGGTTACAGCCTCCATACCTGGATACATGCACCGTCGCACGAGTCCCGGAAGCCTGGCCCCTATAAACCCAACCACTCATTCAGACTGAACCGGCACTCCAAAGTCCCTCCCGAGCTTCCGTGAAGACTGAAAAATCGGGTTCGTACTGAAGACCTTCACCTGATGTCCTTGCATTCGAGTGACGAAGCCCTCCCGTCGAATCGTTTGAACTTCCTCCCCATATAGTTCATACAATCTTCGCCCACGGAATTTGGATAGCCCTTGGACCTCTACCCCCAAGTGACGTCCTGGATCTTCGTTGACGAGAATCACGAGCAAATCCGTCCCCCGAGTCTTGCCCATGGCCCGAACGCCACTGCCAGGCGGCTCAAAGAGATCCGGAATAATTCTGGCAGAAACCGAAGGAATCGAGTTGGCAACGAGAAATGGTTCCAGTGCATTCAACTCACTTGTCAAGGCATACAAGGACTGACGAAAATCAGGATCATCAATGGTATTGGTCCCCCAGTATGACACACCTCGGGTTCCATGAACAATGGTGTCATAGGCCATGAATCGAGACTGCTCAAAACTAGGATATAGCTTTGCACGCTCTGGTTTGATGGCATGCCACGAGAACCCCTGCAGCACCATCCAAACGGGTCTCTCAAGCCCAATGGCACGCCAACGATCAACCAGCCGGCCAACACTAGGCAAATCCGTGCCACTCGCCCGGACTGCGTAGTAGTCGCAGCCTAAAATATCGACTGAATCGACCGTCTCCCTTGCAAAAAAAACGTCACTATCGGCCGCCTCATTAATCCAAAAGGGAAGCCCATTCGGATCCAATTCCCGTGCCAGCTGAATTCCCTCATGTATGGCCGGATTAATCACCCGTGATTGTTTCTGGGAATACTCGACCGCAATCGATTTCTGATTGTTCCAGTCCTCCCGGGAAAAGCCCGCGACACGTTCCAAGAAACTGTAGGCCGTGTAGGTCCAAATAATTTCGTCAGGCCCTTCCCAGACAACCAAGGCAGGGTGCCCAGCAACCGACTCAATCCGTTCCCTCAAGCCGGCGGTCGCTCCTTCCTGCACGCTCAGCGGGATCCAACCCATGCCACCAAAGCGCGCCACGCGGTCAAGGTCACCACGACTATTGCATCGGAAGAGATTGATACCCGCCAACACCATTTCTTCCAGAGCACGATCATCATTGGGCAACTCATAGCTACCAATCGGAAATCGTCGGCGCCCCCCCTGCTCAATAAAGCCATCTCGAATCGGAGCCGAACGAACCGTCAGTACCTGTAGCTCGCCATCTCGCGGTACCAGCAATTGCTCCTGGTCATTCAATCGCAGTGTAACGGTCCGCGCCTTGCTATCGAAATCCGACCGAAGAACGAGCGCCTCACTGCCGACTCGGAGTCCAGAGATCACGGCGCCCGGTTGCTCTGAGACGGAATGAGAAAGAGGAATTCCCTTATCTAAGAAACTCGCATACTCGAGAGACTCGCGATAGACCTCGTGAACCAAACTCACCTCCTCCGCCAGCTCTTCATTCAGGCACCATAAGAAAAACGTATCGTGCCCCCGCAGCAAGAGATGCCAGAGGAGTTCCTGATATTTTTCCTTCGACAATTGTGGCACCATCGGATTCGGATCCTTTGGCGGAGCGGTTGTGTGCCAATGCACAAAAGGGATAAGGGGTGTTTCCGGTGGCGTGGCCCTTCCCGCATTGGATCCTACTAGCAACATATTGTAGACCCATCGGTAGTCATCCGAAGCAAAGTCGTACCACAGAAAGGTATTGTACCAAGGATACACCACAGGCATCGCGAACGAATACCCGGTTTCCGGAAACTCCGGATACCATTCACGATATTTGGCATTCTGGTCCTGAAGGAAAGGTGCTCCTGCGGTCTCCGTTTCAAAATAGTCATACCAGTATCGATGCCCTTCGTGCGGGTAGACACCATAATTCCCAACCAGTGCTTTCGGAAAATAGGACCGGACGAGATCACCGAAAACAACCCGTTGCATCTCACTCCGAACGCGTCGCAATTCCCGCTGAAACACCCTGAAATCCTCGAGATTCGGCAGCCGGTCGCGACAACGTTGGCAGCGTTTGGAACTCTTCCAAGCATCATTCCACTCGATAGGCCCATCAATTTCCCAATCAGCAAAGATAAAATCGATGCCCACCCCAGCGTCTCGATAGGCCCGTAGAAATTGCTCTACCCGTTCCTTCATCACTGGATAGCGATGCTCAATAGCAAAGGGGCAGCCGAGAACACCACCAAAGGACGACTCAGCAAAGACCGCTCCGGTAGCATCTCGATGAAGCATCTCATCGCTCCCATCAAAGAAGGAGTAGAGACAAGCGTTCGCATTCACACCAACCTCATATCCATTCTCCTGCTGGATGAGGCCAATTCTCAGACTTTCAGCCAAGGACTCACTCAGTCGTTCTGGTTGCCAATTGACGGTGTAGCCGATTCCACGAGAATTAAGTTCTCGTAACGTTTGAGCAGCTACGCTGTCTTTCACTTTAGCGAGATGCCCTGAAATCGGGAGCACCCAGAGCGGCAGGCGATGATGTCGTTCGCTGGCAAGCGGTTCGCTGTGTTCTAGAACAGCCAGGAGATTCTTCGAGAGAACGGCCCGTTCATTCTCTCCGAGGTCAGCTCGCAGAGAGACAAGACAGGACCAATAGGCCAACAGAACAAGATTAGCGATCTTCATGAGAATTCTCGAAAATACGTCGCGTCCCCAGAAGAAACAATCGGAAATCTAAAGTCGCATAATTCGGCATTGACCTCCTCCAAGGACCCCTTTAACTCTAAGTTAGAAATGATGAAGTTATTCGTACCATTGCTAACCCTAGCAATTGCTTTCACCTCGGGCATCCAAGCAACCCGGGCAGACCATCACGAAGGCCACGCTGCAACGCTCAAACCCGCAGATGGACACTATCTCGGGATACCTAGAGACGCTTTTGGACAGAAATTCATAATGTCCATTTCCGTCATTCCCCAAAGCCTGGCAGCCACCAGCACTGGCCTAGCGGGAAAGATTGTCACCTTCGAACTCTTCGACGATGCCGTCGATCTTTTTGAGGATCCTGACGGATTGGTGGTGACGGATGAATTACCGGCTCGCCGACTCGTCGCTTCCTTCCCCATTGTCGACAAGAATGAGGAACTCGTGACCATCGATTTCAACAAAGGGATGCGACGCGCCTTCACTGATATCTGGTACTCCGTGGGCCGGCGCTACAATGCCGTTGCAGGGGAGCGCACTCAAGAAATCCCCGGAGCCCGTGTCTTCGAAGTCAGTGAAACCGGGAATCAATTAGTCATCCGTCAGAGTGCTCAGCTTCGCAGCAGACAGTTCAGCACCGATGTGGAAGGTCGCTACGAGATTCGATATTTCATCAAACCCTACGAACCCGGAGACTACAAGGGTAAGGAGTACAACCAACAACAGGATCGATACGTCCGATTCTTTGAAACAGCCGCCCGACTCGAAAAAACTACCGGTCGCTCAGCAACCAAAGTTGCCCGCTTCGACATCGAGAAGCCACTTAAGTTTTACTACAGCAGTAACACGCCAGCTGACTATGTCGACGCCATCAAAGGCGGGATCGAATATTGGAATCGCGCCTTCGGCCGAAAGATCATCGAAGTAGATCAGGCCCCCGAGGGTATCACGGCACCGGATGTCGCTCATAACATCGTTCAGTGGGTACCCTGGGATAACGCAGGATTCGCCTATGCTGATATTCTCGTCGATCCTATCACAGGCGAATCCCAACGTGGCCAAGCATACATGACCAGCACCTTCGCCATTTCTGGAAAAGCCCGGGCTCGACAAATCCTACGCCGCATGCGCGCTGCCGTGGAGAAGGAAGAAAAAGAAGAAGAAGGCGAAGACAAACCCGAAGAATCCGCATTCTGGCCTCATTCAACTGTCTGCCAAGTCTCTCACCACGCCTTTGCCAAGCAATACGCCGACGGACTAGAGAAGGTTCTTGCTGATCCTGGAGTGAGTGATGAAATGGTCCTCCAAATGTCCCAAGATTACGTCCGAGGGATTGTCGCCCACGAAGTAGGGCACGTCCTTGGCCTTCGTCACAATTTTGCCGGAAGTCTCGACTCTACCGTTTCCCATGCTCGCCTAGATCAATGGCTCAAGGCCTACCTGAATAAGGAAGACCTTTCAGAATATGAAAATGACTACACGTCAAATTCCATGATGGAATATCAGGTGTTTCCTGCCATGGCACTGACCGGAGCCAAGATGCGGACCACCGACACCGTTCTTCCTCACGACAAAGGAGCGATTCAATGGGGCTACTACGATGACCCAACAGTGGCAGAAGAGGAGACGCTTTTCGCTTCTGACGACGATGCCTATCGTTGGGATGACGTCACAGTTTTTGACTACGGAAAGGATCCAGTCGTCACTGCCTACGCCAATATTTCCGACACGATAAACCGCTTACCAGGTTCGCTTATCGAAACCTTTATCCAGGCAAAGGCACCCAAAGATGCCCGCGATCGCTTGCCACTTGAAAAGGTTAATCTTCGAGTCAATGGCATCGCCCGTTCGGTCGGCTTCAATCTCCGGGACTTACTCCGCTGGTTCAATACCGGCAGCCGATCCTTGACCATCGAAAATCAATTCGAATTCGTTGGAGACCTCAACGATTTGGAAGTCAAGAAAGCTCATTGGAAACGACTGAACGAGCAGATCGAAGCACTTGGAGGAATCGATCGCGCCATCTTCTCCTTCCTTCCTGGAACCGGAAAACTAGATCTCAAGAAAAAACCCAAGGAAGTCCAGGCAGCGCTCGCAATCAAAGGAAGCGATCTCAACGAGCGCCTTGGCAAACTCCTGGAATCACCCGCCTACAAATCATTCACCGGACTTGACGACCAAGTCCATGAATTCACCGAAGAAGAGCAAGCCCTCATCAAGAAACGGGCCGCCATCTACTTCGACAAGCTTAGCGACGCCATGGTTCTTGAAGCATGCCGAGTCTTCACCACGGCCAAGCGAGACCTTGGCGTGGTCGCAAACGAAGGACTGGAAGACGATGACATCATTTCCAAGTTCGAGAAGCGCCTGATCGAGTTCGCCAGTAAAATCATCACCGAGAAAGATGAGAAGAAAGTCGTCAAAGGCAAGATTGACAAGGCACGGGTCGAAGTGACCGACTACAAATACTCAATCCCGACTCGCATCGCAGCAGCCCAAATGCTGACCGATCGCATCGGCTCCTACAAGAGCTGGTCTAAGGAAGGAAAGTCCAACATTAACAAGAAGCTCAAAGGAGACGTCGAGGCGGCCTTGAACATCAAGCTCTTCAAGTCCTTCAAAGACTCGATGCTTTCCCGTTCCCTTCGAAAATGGTACCTCGATCAACAGGATGTCTTGAAGTTGCTCCCGGCCATTCGGAGTGCGTCCCCAGCCGCATCAAAATAGGTTAGCTTAGGCCCATCGAATCACGAGGGACCGCTCAAAAGCGGTCCCTTTTCGTTCCCGGGGTTCTCTCCCATCTGACCAGCCTCCGACGTTGCGCCACACGATTGGCCCTTGGCGACTCCAGGCTCATAATCTAGGCTACGGACATGTACCGCCGACTCATCATCACAGTCGCCATGCTGTCTACCCTGATCCTCAGGGCCGAACGGGATCCGATCCGACTTACCCACGGGCCAATGCTCGGACACATTGAATCAGACTCCGTACGAGTTTGGGTTCGCACCTCAGATCCCGGCGAATTCGTCGTCCATTTCGGAACGACCGCTGGAGCCCTCACAGAGCGCGCACCAACAGCAAGGACCGAATTAAAGAACGACAATACAGGCTTCGTCATCGTTCCTAACCTCGTTCCCGACACTCAATATCACTATCAAGTTTGGGTCAACGGACGTCCCCACGGCTGGCCCGGACAGTTTCGAACCCTCCCAAGCGCTGCAACCACAAGGAACGCACAGTACAATCCCGACGGCCTATTTAATTTTCGGTTCCAAATCGGTTCCTGCGCGAACCAGAATCCACTCCACGGACTAGGACACCGAGCGCCAACCTACGAACATCTCAATCGCGATTGGGCATCCAAGGTCAATTTTCACATCATGAATGGAGATTGGCTGTATGAAGAACTTCGGGAGTACCCGGTTGAAGCCTGGCGACTCACACAGGGAATCGACTCGGTCCCTCGCGCCGTTTCAGCTATGCCTTCCGTCGTCGGCGTCTGGGAGAACTACAAACTCTACTTAAGCCGAGGTACCGAACTATCAAAATGGCATCGCAACGTTCCCAGCTATTTCACCTTTGACGACCACGAACTCGTCAATGACATCTGGGGCGCAGGAAGCGCGGGCAAACGGCACCGACGAACGGTCTTTCGCGATATCGGAACCTACGCTTGGTACAACTACCTAGGATGGGCCAACCCCACGGAACACGATCAAGATGTCCACTACGGTTTCGCCCGCATGACGGCAGGCTCCGACCTGCTCGTCGATCTCTCTGCCGACTTCACCAGCCTCCCCCTCGATGAGATGCTCAACCTGCACGTCCACTGGGGAACCAAAGAGGCCGGAGTCAACGACATGCAGTATGACAACGACGACGGACATCCCAACTCCTACGTCTACGATATCGCAGAAGTTGTCAATGCCAACACGCTCAGACTTCATATGCCGGCCAAGGTAAGCGATGACGTGACCTACTCGATTGGCCGACGAAGCTACGGCAAATTTCGCGTGAGCAATTGTGAATACTATCTCATCGATACGCGCGGTGACCGGGACATGCACGACATCAGCCAACGCGACAAACCAGGTCTATCACTGCTTGGAAACGCCCAGCGAGAATGGCTGACGAAAAGCATGCGAGAAAGCGATGCTAGTTTCTTCTTCATTATCTCTACCGTGCCATTCATGATTCCCCATAGCGGCGCCGGCGGCTTTGAAGCAGACAACGCGAACAAAGAAGAAGCGTGGACCGGTTTCTTTGATGAGCGAGAATCCCTCATCAGCTTTTGGGAAACGCTGGAAAAACCAGTTCTCGTCATGACCGGCGATCTCCACAATAGCTTTGCGATCAAGATCACCGATCGCATTTGGGAATTTTGCTGCGGCCCCCACAATAGCGTCAACCACGTTCCGAAACTTGACGAAAGCGATCGACCCGCAACCGGCAAATTCAAGTTCGGACCCCGAGAATGTGATATCCGCTGGAGCAGTTACTTGCTTCCCGATCTCCCCCGTTTAGAACGGCTCTACCCACACTTCGCCGTCGTCCAAGTGAATAACGTCTTCAACATGCCCAAGAAACTCGGTGACACTCGCTGGGTCGCGTATCCGGATCCTCAGGTTATCGTACAATACTACGATGGGCGCACCGGAGAGCTGGCCTACGCCGAATCTGTGACCAACCGATAACAAAAGAACACAACCCCGTCCTACGAACGAGAATCAAACAATGAAATTACCTCATCGCCTTATCACCATCCTGGTGATCTGTAGCCTCGTGCCATCGCTAATGGCCCAACGACAAGCGGGTGCAGCCATCAACGAAAACAAGGCTACACCAATCGACCGCATCAAAGCCCCTGAAGGCTTCAAGGTTGAACTTCTCTATTCGGTTCCAAGTGATGACCAAGGCTCGTGGGTCAATCTCTGCCTCGATGGCAAAGGACGCATGATCGTGAGCGATCAATATGGCGGACTCTTCCGTTTCGAAGTACCCGCCCTGGGACAAACCCTTTCGGCGGGCGCCATTGAGCCGGTCCCCGCAAAAATCCGGGCGGTGAACGGAATGCTCTGGGCGTTTGACTCACTCTACGTCGGAGTGAATGACTACGAACGAAAGATCGATAGCGGACTCTATCGGCTCACCGATTCGACCGGTGACGATCAACTTGATAAGGTGGAAAAGCTCCGTGCGCTCGAAGCGCGAGGGGATCATGGCGTCCACCAAGTCGTCCTAGCCCCCGATCATGAATCTATCTTTCTGGTCACGGGAAACAGTACGACAGCCACCGATTTCCAATCGACTCGTGTTCCACCAATCTGGGGTGAAGATCATCTCCTAGAGCGAATGCCAGATGGCCGCGGCCACAATCGCGGCGTCCACGCGCCCGGAGGAATCATCTATCAAATCACACCAGATGGCAAAGAATGGGAAGTCTATTCCGTCGGTTACCGAAACATCTTCGGCGCGGCCTTCAGCCACGACGGTGAGTTGTTTACCTACGATGCCGATATGGAATACGATTTTAATACACCGTGGTATCGGCCAACCCGAGTCAACCACGTCACCAGTGGTTCCGCTGTCTCTTATACACATCTGACGCTGCCGACGAGCG
>OJGU01000077.1_pt1 | contig 67828 bp, 51 predicted proteins | sample 1594741 | NCBI WGS metagenome assembly OJGU01 (sample SAMN05416841, study PRJEB24817) | seawater metagenome | isolation source: Sea water | place: Canada:Atlantic | collected 2013-07 | reverse complement strand
AGAGGGAGCGGGGGCCGGGAGGTCGAGACCACCGCCGGCTGCTGGGGGCCCGCCGACGTCGAGCTTCAACGACACGGCGCCAGCGCTCTCGAGCTTGACCTCACCGAAGGAGTCGGAGTCGAGCGCCGGCGGTCCGAACGAGCCGCTGTCCGCGGGTCCTGCCGGAGGTCCTGCCGGCGGTCCGCCGAAGTTGGGTTCTTCGAGCTCCTCGTCGGACTGGGCCGGGAGCCCAAACAGCGTGTTGTCCGGCGCCCCGTCCGTCGAGAACTCCGGCGGCGCCCCGGGGGTGCCCGCGATCGAAGTTCCGCAGCGGGGACATGCCGTCACCGCTGCGCTGGGGTCCAACTGATATCCGCAATTCGTGCAGTTCGCCATGATGTGCGACATGGGGGCCCGCCCCGCGGGCGACGATACCACTGTGGTGTAGCGCGCTACGGCCAAATCGGGGCCGGGGTGGTGCCAGAGCGGAAACCGGGTCAACCTCCCCGCGTGATCCTTCGCGACCCCGTGCATGGGCTGATCTCGTTCGAGGGGCCCGCCGAGTCGATCGTCAGCCGGTTGCTGGACACGCGTGAGGTCCAACGGCTACGCAGGGTGAGGTGCCTGGGGCCTGCGTCCCTCGCTTTTCCGGGCGCAGAACACAGCCGCTTCGCACACGCGGTGGGCTCGGCGCATGTCATGAAGCGCTACCTCGACCGCGTGTACGCGCTGTCGGAGGATCTACCCAAGGCCGATCGCGTCGATGAGGACACCGCCCAGGTGGCGTTGGCCGCCGCGCTCCTTCACGACCTCGGCCACGGCCCGTACTCGCACGCGTTCGAGGCCGTGCTGCCCCACCCGTTCAAACACGAGGACTGGACCTCCCGGCTCATTCTCGATCCGGACAGTGAAGTCAACGCCGTGCTTCGGCAGATCGATTCCGAGGCGCCCAGTCGCGTCGAGCGACTCGTGCACGGCGAGGGCGACATTCCGCACCTGTCGCGCGCCGTCTCCGGAACGTTCGATGTGGATCGTTGCGACTACCTGCTCCGCGACTCCCACATGACCGGCGTGCGCTACGGCGTGCTGGACCTCGACTGGCTTCTGCAATCGATGCGGCTGATGGTCGCTCCCGGGGAGGAGCGCGCACGCATGGCCGTCGACGGCGAGAAAGGTCTGACCGCGGTCGAGGGGTTCTTTTTGGGCCGTCTGTACATGTACCGGCAGGTCTACTTGCACAAGGCGGTGCGGGCGGCGGAGTCGGTCATGCGGGCGCTGTTCCGCCGACTCGACGAACTCGGACCGCAGCCGGGGACGCCCGTCGGCATGGCCACACTCTTGCGTGGCGATCAGCCAAGCATGGGGGAGTTTCTCGACCTCGACGATCACGCTTTCGAGACGGCGCTCAAGCTGTACTGCGACAGCGACGACGAGGTCCTCGCCGAGCTTGCCCAGCGTCTTCGCTACCGCCGGTTGTTCAAGACGCTGCGGCTCCGACACGACGTGCCGGTGCCCGAGGCCATGGCGCGTCTGCGCGAAGTCTTGGACGCGCATCACGATGGCCCCGATTATCTGGCCTCCGTCGACCGGGTAGAGATCGCGGCGTACTACGAAGACTCGCGCATGATGGCGCTCACCGGAGGTCGCCTGCAGCGGCTGCTGGACGTCTCCCCGGTGCTGCGGGGCCTGAGCAACGAAACCTTCGTCCACTATCGGCTGATCTTTCCGCCGGAGCTTCGCGAGCCGATCCTCGAAGCGTTCGCCGACCTTCGGTAGCCGCCATCATGACCGCACCATCCGACACTCGAAGCTTCGTCCTTCTCCAGACCTGCTACGACCAGGCCACGGTGATGACCGTGCAGAGCTTGTTGGAGGCTGAGGAGATCGAGGTGATCATGAAGCGGGTCGCCGACCGAAGCATCGAAGGCCACGCGCGAGGCCCGGCACTCGAGGTTCAGGCGATGGTGCGGCCGTCTGACCTCGCCAAGGCGCAGGCGTTGCTCGAAGCGTTCGAGTCGGCGGAGGTGGTGCCGACCGAGCCGAGTGAAGCGGAACCCGGCGACCTCTCGGTGCAGCAGTTCCGGGAACGCGTGCAGGACGGAAACGACGAGGACTGACGCCCGGCGCATAAAAAAGGAAGTCGACCGCCTCCGGTGATCGATCCGAGGCGTGGCGGGGCTCCCCTGTCATGACCGCAACGATTCCCGCCGGAACCTCCCTGCTCCTTCGCCTCGGCCTGGTTGCGGCGACGTTTTGCGCGGCCGCGTGTGATGCCGAGCCACAGGACTTGGACGACGAGGTCTGCGCTCCCGAGGACGGATGCGACGGCATCGCCGAAGTGCAAGAACGGGCCGCAGCGCACGCCGCAAACGTCCCGCCCGCCTTCACCTCCCTACGGCGTACCCACTCGCCCCCGAGCTACGGGGACCGCTTGGCGGTGGCGGAACGGACGAACCCGGTGTCCCCGACGCCGCTTCCGCTGGCTGCGAATCTGTGCGACCGGGATGACCCTGAGGTTGGCTACGTGGCGGACGACGCGGAGGGCTGCGGGGCGATCTTCTTCACCTGCGAACCCACCTGGACCGCCTTCGAGAACGAGTGCGGTTGCGGCTGTGAGTACACGGGCGCAACCCCGTATGGAGTCGGGCTTCGGGCGGAGTGACCGCTCGACTGGGGTCGGTTGCCTCCTTCGCCCAAGACCGTGGTCAGTCCCGACCGGACGCGGCGCTCTCAAGTCGCGTGCGGGGGGCTTGCGGGGGCCACCCAAACGCGCGGTTCGCTGATTCGCCGAATGGGAACGTCGGTGCAGATGAGCGTTTCGGACGGTTTTCTCGGAACATCTCAACTTCTTGTGATCTCTCAGAGCTGGTGACGGGCCTCCCTCTCGTGAACCGCTTGCGCCTGTCCTTCTCCGCCTCGCTGCTTCCCGCGCTTTGCCTGTGCGTCACAGCGAGTGCATGTGGCGACCCAGCCGACAATGACGGGCCGCAAGCCGCAACCGAGGCGGACGCTGGGTCCGAGTCAAGCTCCGGCGGCACCTCCAGCGGCGGCCAAGGCTCGAGCTCTGGCGACGGCTCGAGCTCTGGCGATGCCTCGAGCTCCGGCGACGATGGGTCGAGCTCCGGCGAGGTTGAACCCGCGCTCCCCGGGGAGATTGGGCTCGATCGGGTGACCCTCAACCAGGGCACCGGGGTGACGATCGCGGAAGCCGGTGCGTTTCTGAGCTTGAGCGCGGACGCCCCGAGGCTGGTCGCCGGGCGCCCGATGTTGATGCGCGCGACGTGGTCGTTGTCCGAGGACTGGGTCGGGCGCGAGGTGGAGGGGCGGCTCGTGCTGCATCAGCCCGATGGATCGGAGGAGACCCTCATCGATACGATGATGGTCGAGGGCGAGGCTGACCTCGAGGATCTGGGCGGCGCATTCCGTTGGTCGCTCACGTCCGAGCAGATGCAGTCGGGCACGGAGATCAGGATCGAGTTCGTCGATCTATCGGCGGCCGACGAAACCCCGGTGTCGTCACTGCCGCCGGACGGTGGGTTGGTCCAGCTGCCGATCCCCGATGCCACGCTCTCGATGCATGTCGTCCTGGTTCCCATCGCCTACGACGACGGAGCTGGCTGCAAGACGGTCGGCGACACGTCGGCCGCGACCGTGGACGCGATGCACGACGCGTTGCTTCAACAGAACCCGCTGGCGAGTCTCACGTTCGAGGTGCACGAACCGATCAGCGTCGTAGGCCCAGACGACAACCTCACAGAAGGCTTGATGCAACTCGTGGCAGCACGAACGAGCGACGGCGCGCCGCCCCAGGCATTTTACTATGGGGTCGTAGACAACTGCGATCCGGACCCGAGTCCGACCGGACGCGCCTATGGAATCCCCAGTGACCCTACGGCACCGAGCGCGGCATTCGACCGTATCGCGATCGGAGTGTGGGAGGGCGTCGAGCTCACCGCTCAAACGTTCGTGCACGAGATGGGGCACTGCCAGGGCCGCTACCATGTGTTTTGCCCCGACGCGCCGTCGGCTGGGGCCGACCCGGGCTATCCCGACCACCCCAACGGCACGATCATCGAGCGAGGCTATGGCATCCTCGACGGGCAGCTTCGCGACGCGAGCCTTCACGACTACATGACGTATTGCCCCGATCAGTGGGTTGGGGCGTACGGCTGGAACATGACCCACGCCACCCAGGTGGCGCTCGCCGAGGCCTACGGTGCGCTCGAGGGCCCACCGCCACCGGGCGACGATGTGTTGTTGGGCATGATCTCCCCCTCGGGCTATGAGCGCTGGATCGTCGTCCCCGGTCCCGCGGGGTTCGCCGCTGAAGTGGCCGAGAGCACCATCGAGCTGCGCCTGGGCGGGGAGACGTTGACCCAGCCTGGCACAGCGCATCGGGTCGCCGACGGTGATGATGTGGTGGTGATGGCTGCGTTGCCTCCGGGCGGGATCGAGGCGGCGGAGCTCCGCGAGTTGAGGCTCGCCGCGGTGCTTCGCTGAGGGCGGCCATGCGTCATCGCCAGAGCATGGGATGGCACCCGAATCCTCAGCGCCTCATGCGACCGGCCGGTGGACGAGCTCGATGCGGTTGCCGCTCGGCTCGAACACCATCATGTGCTTCGCGGGCCCGCCGTAGGACAGCTCGGGCGCGAACTCGATACGGACGCCGGGCATCTTGGAGAGCCGTTCGTACAGCGCGTCCAAGGCTTCGAAACTGGTGACCGAGAGCGCCAGGTGATGCAGCCCCACGTTCTTCCGGCGGTCAAAGCCGACGGCAGCATCGGGGTCCTCGACTTGCCACAGGGTGATCAAGCTCTGCCCGTTGCTCAGGAACGCAGCTGGGTACGAGGGGTCCTTGCCGCGGACCGTGTAGCCCAGGCCGTCCACGAAGAAGGCCGTGCTTGCGGCGAGGTCTTTGACCGCAAGCCCCACATGGTCGACGGCCGCCACCTCGGAGCGCGCCGCTTCAGCGGACACGGGCTCCGTTTGTGCGTCGGCGACACTCGCCTGCTCCGCAGTCGCGACCTCGGGCGCCGTCGTCGGTTCGAGCTCCGCAGCGCACCCGGCGAGACCGAGAGCCAATGAACACAGAAACGGGCCGATTCGAGGCATGGCGGACCGTAGCAGCGCTTTGTGTCGTCGGGTTCCCCAGCCGCCCCGCGGCAGCGGCGCACCCATCGAGTTTTTTCTTCAGTCACTCGCAATCGATCTCCGAGGCCCGGGTACTTCCACAGCGAGGCCAAGAGATGATGACTCAGGACAACGCAATCACCCGATTCTGCGACGCACTCGCCACCCTCTTCGGCTACGCGCCCCCCGTCACCGCGTCCATCCTGAGCCGCCGCCTCGAAGGCTGAGCAACAACCTTTCTTCCCCGATTCTCCATGAAGCCCCGGTCGTCCCCCGGGGCTTCGCCTTTTGTGGGGGGAGAACCAGTCTGGATGTGGTGGGGGGAGGCAGTCTGGGGAGAACCAGTCTGGAAGTAGTGTGTCGCGCCTCCGGAGCTTTGGAGACGGCACGCCGCTCAGATGAGCGGCGTGCCTGGGACACTTGGCCGACCCCTGTCCGGCACGGACGTAGAACCCTGCACCTGACGGCCAGGGTTGCGACGCTCCCCGGGGGCCCGAACCAACGCGAGCGGACGAGCCAAGGCTCGCCTCCTGCAAATTCTGATTTTCCTGCGACCTAGGCAGCCAGGAGCAGGTCCAGCGGGACGGGCTCCGTCAGCGCGTTGTGCCGCAGTCGCATGCGCACCGTGCCCGCCGGAAACACAACGTCTCGCTCGCCGGCGTTCCAGCGCGCGAGCGCTAGCCGATAGTCCACCAAGAACCGCCGGCGCACGCGTTTCATGGCGCTCCGCTGTTCTCGCGTCTCCGCCGAGAACGTCGGCTTCCGGCCGAACATCTCCTCCCCGTTCTTGGGCACCGTCGACCAGTCGATCGCCCGTGCAGCCTTCATCCCGAGCACCGGCTTTCCGGCCCGCTCGACCTGGATCTTTGCCTCGCGCTGCTCCAAACCCTCACGGATCTTCGCGCGGAGTTCCACATCGGAGAGCGTGGGCATGATCTGGGGCCGGTCGAGCATGAGCACGGCGGTCTCGGGCATCTTGGACCGGCTCGCGAAGGCGGCGCGGCCGGACCGTTGAGAGCTCCGGCGGTGTTTGTGCCGTTGCTTCTTCGACCAGATGCCAATGCGCGGCTTGGAGACGACGTACCGCTTGCCGTACGGCATGCGCAGTGAGTTGAAGCCCTTCCAGTGGGCGGTCTTGTGGACGATGCCGGCAGCGACGGCGTTGGCGAGGGTGTAGATGCAGTGCTCGAGGACCTTCTCGTCGCCGAGGACGGTTTGGATCCCCGGCCCATCAGCGAAGAACTTACCGCCCGTGCCGCGAATAGCGTTCAACTCGCGCGCGACGACAGCGTTGAGATCCTTGATGAAATCGCTGACGCGGCCGAATCGGTCGAAGAGCACGATGTGGTAGTGGGTCGAGAGGAACTCGAACTCGTAGAACTCCATGCCCCACTTCTCCCTGTACCTTTCGGACACCACCGCAAAGGCGTACCGGACGACGTGATTGACGCGTTTCTTGGGGACGAGGCGATAGCTGCGGTGCACGCAGCGGACCGTGACGTACAGGGTGGTGTCAGGGTAGAGGTTTCGTGGGGCCGACATTGCACAGCAGGGGTCGGCCGTGGGCGCCGGGTGTTGCACGAACAACGACTTCCAGACCGGTTCTCCTCCAGACCGGTTCTCCCCAGACTGCTTCTCTTCCCCAGAAAAGATGTCGGCGCCAGTGATCGATTCGACGTGCTCAGGGGCTACGTTATTATGCACTCCATGTATTGCAGATTCGTGGGTCCTCTTGGTCGCGCAACGCTCGTGGTCCCGCTGCTGCTCGCCGCCTGTGGTGACGACTCGAACGCGACCGGAGACGGTGGGACCGAGAGCACCACCGGATCCACGGGCGCGCCTTCGACGATGACGAGCACCTTGAGCGGACCGGCGTCGACGGGGACAACGACCTCAGGCACGACCAGTACAACGGATGCGAGCAGCTCGAGCAGCGAATCGGGCTCCAGCGGCGATTCGGGCTCGAGCAGCGATTCGGGCTCGAGCAGCGATTCGGGCTCGAGCAGTAGCTCAACTGGGGAAGAGCCCGTCGTTAGCATCTCTGCCCAGTTCTCGACGTTCGGCGGCGAGGCCGTTGCAGACGGCTCCTTCTGTTCGATCGATGGTTGCGTCCCGGTCGTTGACAGCGCCGCGACCCTCGAAGTTCCGCCGAGCTCCGATGTTGATCTGTGGGTCGAGCTCGACGGGCACGTAGAGCTACACTGGCAATTCACGTCGTTGGAGCAAGATGAGCTCTGGACCCTGATCGCGCCGACAGAGGCCGAGGCGGCCGGTGTCGCTGCGAGCGTCGGAGTGACGCAGCAGGACGGGCTCGGGACGGTGGTGCAGATCGTCATACCCAACGTCCCCATCACGCCGGCGATCGACACCGTGAACGCCGAAGGACCGTTCTTCTTGGCGCTCGACGGCGCCCCACTGGTCGGAGCTACCGAGATTCCGGTCGGGGGAGGCATCTATCTCTTCTTCAACGTCGAGCCGGGGAGCCACACCATCGCGCTTCCGGGGTGCGATGAGGGGGACCGGTTCTGGGGCATCTCCGGCAACGAAGAAATCGATACCGCCGTGGGGGCCGATACGGTGGTCGGACCCACCAACCTCGTTTGCCTTTGAGCTCGGGGGCGTTCGAGGGCAAGAGCGCGACGGAGCTGTTCACCAAGGTCAACCCGCGGACGATCTTGTGGCAGACCCCGTTCTGCCGTTCCGCTCGCAGGCGCGGCGAGCTGCTCGGCGAGCCCGAACGTCTCGCCCGTGCCAACCGCGAGCGCTGTCTCGAACTCACGACGGTGTGCTCCACCGAGCCGTATGAAGCCTGCCACGCCGCCGTCACCCAGGCATTCGCCGGCGAGTTCTTGGGCTGAGAATGCACCGCCCGCGCCTGCGTCTGGGTCCCGCCGGCGGGCGGGTCGTAGGCACAGCGGCGACCGGAGCAAGCCCCGGTCGCCGGACCCTCTAGCGGCAGTCGTACTCCCCGCGGTACCGAACACTGCAACCGCCGAAGTCGTAGATGAATCGGCCTTCTCGGACGACCGCGCGGAGGCCTCCGCAATCGCGTTTCGCATCGGTTTGGGCCATGATCCTGGCGCCGACGGTCGCGACGAAGAAGGTAATGGGGTCGCCACACTCGTGGTGGACGTCGCCGCTGTCGCCGATCACGGTCGCCCCGACGCCCGCACGGTGGACGTGCTGATCGTCTTCGGTCGGCGCTGTCGCTTCGGCGATGTCGGCGGCGAGCGCTTCGTGGTCTGCTCGGGTCATGGGCTCATCGAGCGAGGCAAGGTCGTCGTACCCGACCTCCACCATCAGGGCGAGGGCCTCGTCGGCGTGGGCGCCGGGTTCAGCTCCGGCTTGCACGAGCCGCTCGTGGATGATCCGGTGCCCGTCTTGAGGTGCGGTGTCGCAGCCGCCGGCGAGTACAGTGAGGGTGAAGGCGAGGGAGAATGTGGAGGTTCGGATGCTCATCGTTCTTGCTGTCACTGATGGAGCCCCGCGCCCGCGTGGATAGATTTCGACTGGCATCGAGGTGACATCACAGCTCGACGAAGCGAGTTGCTCCCTGGGCCTTCCTGCAGGAGCCGGGACCATCTGGACTCCAGTCCACGAAGGTGGGGGTTCATCGAGCATCCGATGGGCTTCGTGGACTCGGAGATTCGCTACAACATCGGCGGCAGCACCTGGGCGAAGGTTGCGGCATCGTCCATCCCGCGGATAGAACACCGGCTGAATCCCCGAGCTGGCAGCGCGACGGCGATTCGAGCCAGGCTCGTTGCGGACCGGCCGCGAAGGCGCCGCGGTGCGCTACCCTTCCGCGCCCGCAATGGTCCAACGCAACCGAAAGAAGCCGCGCTGCTACGGCTGCGGCCTCAAGCCCGAGACCTGCGCGTGCGCGTTGATGCCCACGGTCGAACTCACCACGCCGCTGGCGGTGGTCCAACAGATCCGCGAGCGCTCCAAGCCAACCAACACGGCTCGACTCTTCACGAAGATGGTGCCGGCGGTGCCGATCCTTCCGTTTGGCATGCGCGAGCCGTTCGACCCGACGCCGCTCGAAGATCCGGACATCGAGTACTACAACCTGTTCCTGCGGGATGACGCGACGCCGATCGACGAGCTGCCCGAGCCTTCGCCGGGCAAGCGCCGTGGCTTCGTGGTGCTCGACGGCACCTGGCATCAGTGCTCGCGCATGGCTCGGCGGGTCCCGCACGTGCGCGAGCTGCCGTGCGTGATGCTGCCGCCGGGCAAGCCCAGCATTTGGCGAGTGAGAACGCAGCATGACCCGCGCGGCGTCTCCACGTTCGAGGCGATGGTCCGGCTGGTCGAAATCGTCGAGGGGCCCGAGGCCGTGCGCCCCCTCATCGAAACGTTCGAGCTGATTACGGCCCGCCTGCTCTATCTCAAGGGCCGGCTGAAGTCGCCGGAGGTCCCCGCGGACTGGGATGCGGCGCTGGCCGAGGGCGAATTGCGGAAAAGCTGACCAAGTTCTGGGGCAGGGCTGCAACCTGGGGCTTGCAGGTCCGTCCTGCGTCACGATGCGTCGCGCGTCTCTGTCGACAGCCTTCCTTCTGAGCTTCGGGTGCAACGCGGGCGTTCCCGACGGCGCGGACTTTGGCTCCGGCGGCAGCGGCGTCGCGACGAGCGGCCCGGGCAGCGCCTCCGGTGCGAGCGAGGGCTCGGCGAGCCAAGGCTCCGGCGCCGAGGGGGGTTCCGATGGGGCCGAGTCCGGTGGCACGACAGGGGCATCCGGGGAGACCTCCGGGGCCAGCGGTGACGATCCTTCGAGCGACGCCGAGCCGTCCGCGGGGGCCGAGACCGGCGACGGGGACAGCGGGTCGTCGTCTTCGGGTGGCGGCGAATCTGGGGATGAGACCGGCGGAGACGACAGCGGCACGCCGGTCGGCGACGACCCCTGCGGCTTCCCGCTCGACGGGCCTTGGATCGAGATCGAGTACAACCAGGCAGGCGGCACCGCCACGTCGCCCTCGTGGAGCTACTCCGACACCCCGGGATGGGGCGAGGCTCAGTGGGCAGCATCCAACGCGAGCTGGCCCGAGGTCTGGGACCTGTATCAGAACATCAACGTCTCCAATGACCCGATCGGGGTTGTTGCGGTGGTCGGCGGTTCGGGGCAGCTGCAGTTGATGCTCGGGTTCGAAGAACTCGTGGGCTACGACTACGCGACGGTCTGCGTTGAAGGTCGCAGCGTTTCGACGTCGGCATCGGTGCAGTTCGACGCCTACAACCCGCTCACGGGCATCGGAAACTCCGCCACCATGGCGCACGACTGGAGCATGCACGCGACGGGGCTCGACCTCGGCTATGCGTTTGAGCCCGGCGGTGGCGTGCAGGCGGTGCGGCTCGATACGACCGGCGGGAGCGGGTCATTGGGGGTCAAGCGCATGCGGTTGATCCTGCACGGCGCGCTCTACTGAGCACAGCTGGCGCCGGCGCGAAATCGCGCAAGATACGACAACATGTCGTATTTGAAATGCGTCAATCTCTGGCGCATCGACAAAGTTTCCAAAGGGCTGAAACAAAGCGTCGGCGGCGGCAACACCCCGATCAGATGGCCGACCGAGCTTGCCGATTACCGCTGCGCACCGCGCTGTTCGCTTCCGTTGCAACGCTCCTGGCGCTGTCCGTAGGCTGTGGCGACGACGTCGGTGGTGATCCCGGCGACGACAACGGGACCGACACGGACGGTCCGAGCACATCACAGGGACCCGGGAGTGCCACGGAATCGACGACCGGGCCAACCTCGTCCACGGGCTCTACCAGCGTGAACCCCACCGGAAGCGGCCCGACCGATCCCACCGATCCCACAGATCCGACGGAGACCGGGACCGACACGGATACCGGAGGGGAAGAGCAGGGCGACCGGGTTGTGATGCGGACCGGTGAATTCGTGGGAGACGGCGAAGTGGGTCGGATCATGTCGTGGGGCATCGTCGATCAAGGCTTGGTCAATGCAGAGATCACGTGGGTCGAAGACCGCGCGGTACAAGGCGACGCATTGGTCCGATGGCACGAGGACGACGACACCCTCGAGGCGTTGGCGTCGCCCGAGGATCTGGTCGATGCCTTTGGCACCTCGCAACTCGAGACCACGACGTTCGATGCGACCGGATTCATCGCGTTCCAGAACGAGTCCAGCTGCGTCGGCATGTGGGCCGATGGGCTCGACGAGAAGATCTGCGCCTCCGATCCCGAGCTCGAACCCGGGGGGTTCCTTTCCCTGGATGGACTCTCGAATGGGACGGCGCTTGTAACCGTTCGACGGAACTCGCCCGACAATCCGAGATTCGAGTTCTATGGGGTTGATGCCATCGATCCGCGGGTCCGCTACTCGTTCCGCGGAGACTCCGTCGACAACGTGCAATGGGAAGAAATCGACTTCGCGCGAAACGGGGTGATCATGCCCTCAGGTGGCGTGCTGATGCAGGTGGCCGGCTCGACGCCGGAAGGCCGAGCCGCCGACGGCCTCCTCATGTCCGAAGCCGAGGGCACGGCGGAGGTCGTCACGCATCTCTACAGCCAGGGCGCGGAGGGATACACGGGGGTCTTCCCCGGCGCGCCGACGTTTCCTCCGGAGTTGCTCCCCAACAACGGGGTCGTCTTTCGCGCCTTGACCATGAACGACATGGGGGTTGTGGGTTTCACATACACGCCGACCGAACCCGACGGCACGCTCGTCGACAATGCGGGAATCTACAGCGTCGTTCCCGGAGAGACCGAGTTCAGGCTGCACCACAGCTTCGACGATGAATTGTTCACCGACAACGGACTCTCGCAGGTCGACGTCCAGGGAACCACGCCTGCCTTTCCTGCGATCGCGTTCGGGCTCACAAACGACCGCATGCTGGTGATGTCTGCTCGTCTCCGAGACGGCGGCGCTGGGATCTACCGAGAGATTGCGCGGGGCGAGCTCATCGATCTGGCGAGCACCGGAGCGCCGGCGCCCGACGACGTTGGTGTTCCGATGAAGGGGGTCACCTACGCCGATATCGGGAGCGTGGTCATCGCTCATGACGGTTCGATCATGTACACGGCGCGCATCGAGGGCCGGGGTATCGAGGCTCCGTTCTTCGGGTTGGGGGTGTGGGGCGTGGGTCCGAGCGACGGGTTTGAGCCGGAGCCACGACTGCTGGCGAAGATGGGCGACCCACTCCCGAGCGAGGACGGTGCGGAGGTCTTGGAGATCCGGATCGCGGGTCTACTCCTCCCGGACCAAACCGGCAGTATGGGACTCGGACTGAACCGCTCGCTGGAGTCGAGTTTCAACTTTCCGGCCTTCGGCTTGCAGGCCCACGGCACGTCCGGGTCCAGTCCAACGATTCGCCCTGGTGAGTGCGCGGACGGCCTCGTTCAGCTGAGCGACGGCGACACCGACGTCCTCATGCTGAAGGAGCTCGACCCCGCGTGCATCCCCGAGCCGTGACGTTGTGACGTGGGTGCTTCGAGACGGGCGCATGGATGGCGCGGTCTCGGAGGTTCGGTCGCACTCAAACACCGGGAACTCGGTTCGGCATCGCGGTTGCAGAGACAGCCGAGCATGACCGATCGCGAAGACACACCGACACCGGGATGGAGGGCCGTCGTCCACCGCTGGTTCGTCCAATACAACCCCCTGTACCTGATCAGCGCGGCGTTGGTGCTGGTGGGGGTGACGCTGCTGATGGAGGTCGCGACCGAACAGCGAGGCCTGTTCGGGCAGCTGTCGAGCACTGTGGTGGCCGAACTCTATGCGTGGGCACTCATCGCGAGCGCAGCGGTTCTCACCCGTCGGGGACTGTGGCGGCCGGCGGTGATGCTGGCGCTGATCACCGCGCTGTATCAGTGCGACCTGACGCTGCAGACGGAGCGCTCGGTGTATCTCGGGGTACCGGGGATGGTGGCAAGCGGCCTGTGGCTGATCAGCTTCGCGGCGAAACTGCGAGCTCTGGCTTGGGCGATGCAGTTTCGGCTTTCACGGTCGGCCCTGTGGGTCGCCGTGGCCGGGGGAACCGTTCAGATGCTGATCCCCTGGATCCTCTCGAAGGTTCAAGACCACATCGCGGCGCCGCTCCTTGCACTGATGGTGTTCTGGGTCCTGGCCGCCGGGCTGTGGACGTTCCGTCGCACGGAGAGCTGGAGTCCGCGCACGGCGTGGGGCGAGACGGTCGCCCGACGGGCCGCGCGCTTCGTGTGGGTTGGCTGGGCTGGTGCCCTGATCGCGCACGTGTTGTTCGTGACGGAGTACGGTCCGCCGGCCGACCGGGCATTCTTCATCCCGTTGGCGTTGGTGCTGATGACCCGGCGCTTCCGCACCGAAGAGCTGGTGTGGGGCTGGCTGGTCGCCACCCTGTTCTTGGTGGCGATGGTCTCACCGGCCCACTTCGCCACGACGGCGATCATGGCCGCGAGCGCGCTGGTGTTGCGGGCGCTGCGAGCACCCACGCTGGTGTCGCGCGAGGTTGAGGCGCAGGACCCCTACCGCGCCGTCCTCGATGTACCCACGAGTTGGTCGGGATGGACGCTTGCGCCCTCATCCCCGGAGGCGATCCGGCGGCTTCTTGCAGGCGCCTGGACCTGCCTCTACCTCGGGGTGTGGACCGCTGGATGGGATTTCGGACCGTGGCCCGAGCACGTGTTGTGGGTCGACACCTTGTTCCTCACTCTCACGGTGCTCGGCGCTTGGCGGAGCCACTGCGGTCTCGTCCTGCTCCCGGTGTGCGTATCGGTGCTTCACCTGGCTCTGGTGGAGAGGCTTGTCCCGACACCACAGTCGAACCTGCAGTGGGGCTTGGCAGCCGTCGGCGCAGGGTTCGGGTTGTTGGCAGTTGGGCTCGGGGTGTCGATCCGCCTGCGGCCACAGTCCGGGCACAGGGCGCCTTCGCGGCGGGCACCTGCAGCGCGTTAGGTCGTCCTACGCCCGATCGAGCTGCGCGCATTTGGCATGCGCGCCCCACCGTTCGTACACCGACCGTGCTTCGTCAAGGCTGCGGCGGCCGCTGGCCTCGTCGCCACGCGCCAGGTGGTGACGACCCGCCAGCTCGTGAGCGAGCCCTTCCTCGGCCATGAACCGCTCGCGCTTGGCATGCGCCGCCGCGCGGGCGTATTCCGCCGTCGCCTCTTCGTCGCGGCCCTGCAGCCTCGCGACCTCGGCTTGGATCAGATGGACTCGGTGGGCGTGGTTGTGTTCGCAGGCCGCGGACCAGACCTTGATCTGCTCGAGGTGCGGCTCAATACCTGCGATCACTTCATCGCGGTCGCTCGCATCGGGCGTCGTGCGGCCCAAGGGCGCCAGGGCAAGCACCTGCCGCAAGACCACGACGCTGTACGTCGCGACCGCGCCGTCGACATGCGCCAACCCCTTGTTCGCCCACTCGAGCGCCAGGTCGAGATCTCCGAGAATGAGCCGGACGTAGGCACCCATCGCCGCAGCCACACAATAGCCGCCGCGAAACCCGGCCTCTTCAACCGCCGCGACATGGGCGGCCTCGTCGTACGGCGGGTCGGTCTCGACTCCAGCGAGCATGGCCGCGGCCCCCACCACGGGTACCGAGCAGGTGAGTGCCGGAAGTTGCTGGTGGTAGCGCAGGATCGCGAGGTTGTTCGCACCGGTCTCGAGCACCATCGGCAGCTCGACGCCAGCGATGAGCCCGTTGAGGATCCAGGTGTGCAGGCCCCATGCCGCGTATTCGAGGTCGCCCACGTCGATCCCGAGCTGAAAAACGTGGCGCTCGGCCTCGACCGACTCCCGGAGCGGGTGGCTCCACGCCGTGACGTAGCAGGCGATGATATGCAGCGTACTCGGGCGCACCGCTCGATCATCGAGGCGATCGAGCAGACCCACCGAGAGCGCACCGACCTGCGCCGAGTGGTCCATCATGTTGCTCGCGTTGAGGACGAGGGCGAGCGCACCGAAACCATAAGGGGACTCGCGGCACAGGCCGTGTCCAACGGTCGTCGTGACCATGCTCGACACCAGGAGCGGCACGAGCTGCGGCTGAACGAGGTAGGCGCTGGACATCACCTCCTGTTGGATGCGCATCGCCGCGATCACCTGCGGGTCTTCACACTGCGGATGGGCGAGCAGAGCCTCGGCTCCACGTTCCTCGATGGCGCGAAGCGACCCGGCGATTGCGGCCTTCACGTCGGCCGCGGTCGGCGTTTGGGGAACGTAGACGCCGAGCTCGTTGAGGACGGGGAGGGCCAGGCCGAGGGCTTCGGCGAAGCGCTCCTGGCTCACGAGGGCTTGGAGCCGCACCTCCTGCACACTCGCTCGGTCCACCAGGCCTTGGGCCTGCCCGAGCGCGACGTTCAGGAGCTTGCCCATCGCTTCGTAGTTGTTGCTCAGGTAGGCGGCCCTCGCCCCTTCGACGTGGATCGCGAGCGTCTCTTCGTAGGAATCGGCCCATCCCCGATCATGCAGGCGCGCGTGGGCCTCCAAGAAGTATCGAAGCGCGGGTTCGAATGCGGCGGAGGCGAGCGCACGTCTGCCGGCCGAGAGGTTGAGGATACGAAGGCGCGTGGAGCTTGCTTCGTCGGGCTCGGTGTCGGCGCCGCGGTTGAGGTGTTCGACGACCTCGAACAGTCGCTGCTCCCGCTCGGTGGGATCGAGGTGGTCGTGCAGGTAGCGTCCTACCCGTCCGTGGATTCGTGCCGCTTGCTCGTCGTCGACCAACGAGCGAGCTGCCTGGCGGACGCGATCGTGCGCGAAGCGAAACGACAGACGCTCGGTGTGCGGGTCGGCTGGCCCGCTCAGCCAGCTGCCATGCGCCTGAGGAAGGACGAACTCGGTCAGGAGTGCCTGCCGCAGGGCTTCGAGTGCCTTGCCGCGGTCGGTGTCCAGAGCGAAGGCGAGCGGCGCAAGACTGAAGCGCGTGCCGATGCATGCCGCGACGCCCAGCGCCTCGCGGGTCGCATCGGGCAGCTGACGCATCTGCTCGGCCACGAAGTCGACCACGCTGGGCGCCATCGGTACGGCCTGGATCTCGGAGAGGTCCCAGGTCCAAGAGTCCGAGTCCGGGTCGAAGCGGATGAGGTCCGACTCGGTGAGCGACTCCAGGAAACGTCGCAGAAAGAAGGCGTTGCCTCTTGTCTTGGCGTGGCACTCCACAGCAAGACGCATCCGCCCCGCCGCGTTGTTGGTGGCGTCTGAGACCAAGTCCAGCACCGCGTCCTCGCCGAGCGGCCCCAAAGCAACCTCATCGAGCGCAGCGCCCGATTCGCGCACCCGCTCGATCATGGCCCGCAGTGGGTGCCCCTCATCGACCTCGTTGTCGCGATAGGTGCCGATGAGCAAGACGTTGTGGCTCTCGGGGTTGGTGGCGAGCGAGGCGATCAGGTCGAGCGATGCCAGGTCCGCCCACTGCAAGTCGTCGAGGAAGAGCGCAAGCGGTCGGTCGGGCGCTGCGATGGCGGCGACAAAGCGGCCGATCGTCGCTTGAAATCGGCTGCGTGCTTCGCCTGGTGATGCGGGCTCCAACGGAGGCTGCTCGCCGACGAGGCCCTTGAGTTCTGGGATCACCTCGGTGAGTGCAGCGAGGTTTTCGCGAACGCCCTCGGTGATCCGCAGGCGCCACGCCTCGCGTGCGTCACTCGCGTTGATCTGGTCGACGAGCCCACGGAACGCCTGCATGAGGCTGGCGTACGGCGTCCCGCGATCGAACTGGTCGAACTTGCCTCCGACGAAGCTCGCGCCGCGCTTGGCCAGCGGGGCCTCGATCTCTGCAACCAGCGCGGTCTTGCCGATGCCCGAGTAACCCGCGACGAGCGTCAGCCGGGAACGTCCCGCGGCAGCCCGATCGAACGCACGCAGGAGTGTCGCGATCTCGGCATCTCGGCCGTAGAGTTTGTCGGGAACCGTCAGTCGTCCCGGAGGGGCCGGCGTGACAACGGCCTCGGCAGTGCCGGATGCGGCACGCTCGAATCCCTCCACCATCTCGTCGGCGGTGGCGCAGCGGTCCTGTCGCTCCACCGATAGGTTTCTCGCAAACCACCCGTCGAGCGCTGCAGGTAGCGAGGGGACAACGCGGGACGGCGGCTCAAACCGACCCAGCAAGATCTCCACACCCAGCGCCGCGCGCGTACGCCCTTGAAAGGGGCGCATCCCGGTCAGCGCCTGGTACGCGACGACTGTCAGTCCCCATAGATCGGCGGAGCTGTTGGCGGGAAGAGCGTCGACGAGCTGCTCTGGCGCCATGTACAGCGGGGTCCCCACCATCTCGCCCTCGGCGGTGAGGGCGGAGCCGATGTCCTCGTGGATGGGCTTTGCAATGCCGAAGTCGAGCAGCTTGGAGAAGAGGCCGTCCGTGGCCTGCAGAAGCATGATGTTGTGCGGCTTGATGTCCCGGTGGACGATGCCGAGCCCGTGCGCTTCGCCCAGGACGCCCGCGATCTGCGTGACCAACTCACGCACCTCTGCGAGCGTGAGCGGCCCCGCGCGCTTGATTCGATCGCCCAGAGATTCTCCCTCGAGGAGCTCCATGACGATGAACGGCGTCCCGGTGCGAGTGGTCCCTTGGTCGAACACTCGGACCGCGTGCGGATGCATCAAGCGAGCGGCGCACTGGGCTTCGCGGGCAAGCCGTGTGGCGCCGAGATCGTCCGCGCGGCCGAGCACGAATTTCACGGCAACCTCACTCTTGAGCGTCAGGTGCTCGGCAACCCAGACCGACCCCATGCCTCCGCTCTGCAGCGGCCGCGTCAGCCGGACCCGCTCCGAAACGAGCATCCCAGGAAACAGCGGTTCCCCGTAGCTCCAAGCTGCTTCGACCGAGTCGGTCGTCGTCTGGTCGAGCTGCCCCATCGAATCTGTTGACCGTCCCCGGACCTGATCAGAGTGTTGCACAAACGGAGCCGACGAACGCGAGCTGCAAGCGCAGCCGATCGGGCCCGCTCGGAGTCCGGGCTCGGCCAACGATGGCTGCGTAGATTATTGTGCAACGGCCCTTTCGCTCCGGGCGGGCCGTCGGCGGTTGACGGCGCATTTCTCAGCCGGATGGGTCGGTGCCGACTGATATCGTAGGCTCGTGGGGAAGAGGGGCGTTGAGAAGGGGTGGTCGCGTCGGCGGTTGTTGCAGGCGGCTGGACTCGGTGGAATGGGGACCGTGCTGGCTCCCTTCCTGCCTCGCGCTGTCGCCGGTGGAGATCGGCAGCCCAAGCGCCTGGTCATGATCACCAGCGGCCAGGGCACCGACATGACGACATGGGCGCCAACGGGTTCGGAGACGGACTTCACGTTGAGCGCCCAGCTGGAACCGCTCGCCGCCTACCAGGACCGGATGCTGGTGCTCGATGGCATCGACAACGAGGCCGCGATTCGTGGAGCGGGTCGCGGCCACTTTGGGCAGGGAACGATGTGGACAGGAGTCGAGGTTCCGACCGGGACCGTTCGGCCGGACGAGGGGCTCGGGTGGCCGACCGCTCCGTCCATCGACCACATCATCGGTCAGCGCGTCGGCCGGGAGACTCGCTTCCCGGCGTACTACTGGGGAACGTGGCCGATCGCCACCGATGGTCCGAACCAGGGACCCAACGGCATCTGCCACTATCGTGGGTCCGAAGACCCGATCAACCCACAGCTCAACCCCGCGAGCGCGTTCGACACGTTGTTCGACGGCGTGCTCGGAGAGGACCCAGCCGTCGCCGAGCGGCTGCGATACGAGCGACGCAGCGTCATCGACCTGGTCAATGGTGAACTCGGTCGCGTGCGCACCGAGATGCCCACGGTCGACCGGGATCGCTTTGACGCCCACCTGCAGAGCCTGCGCGAGCTCGAGGATCGGATCTCCCAGATCACCGCCGCCTGCGAGGTGCCGGAGCACCCCGGCGACTACACGCAGTCGGAGATTCAGAGCAGCGGGCTTCTCCACGTGTTCACGCGGTTGCAGTTCGAGCTGATGCGACACGCGCTGCTTTGCGACCTGACCCGCGTTGCGTGTTTCGACTGGCCGCACTCCGAAGGGAGCGGCGCGTTCATGGAGCCGGAGGGCTACCGAAGCTTCGGTTCGATCCACACGGTCGCCCACACCATGAGCTACGCGACCGACACCCTGAATCCGACCGACGAGGAGCGGGTGATCGCTCGAGAAGATATGGCCAACATGCAGCAGTGGCGCTCGAAGATGTTGGCGACCGAGCTGCTCGACCCGCTACCCCCCGACATCCTCGACAACACGTTGCTGGTCTGGTCGTCCGAGATGAGCGAGGGCGGGACGCACTCGAACCGCAACGTGCCCACCGTGATGGTCCAAGGCGACAACTTCGGCGCGTTCGAGTCGGGGCGCTACCTGCAGTGGGGGGAGTACGACCCGATCTCGAACTTCTCGCAGTTCACCGGAGGTGTCCCCATGAACCAGCTGCTCGTGTCCTTGTGCCATGCGATGGGCCTCAACGACGTGAACTCCGTTGGCGATTCGACGATCTCCACCGGCCCGATCGAGGAGCTGGCATGAACACGAGAAGCCTCCTCCAACAATCGACGCTGGCGACGCTGTGTGCCCTGGTCGCGGCTGGCTGTTACTCGGGCGTGAGCGTGAGCGCGGACTCCCTGGGCGAGACGGACACCGCGGCGTCAGGCAGCGCCGGCGAAACGGCAGAGGGCGACTCCGGGGAAGGCGGGAGCGATACCGACGACGCCGCGCCGGCTTCGGATTCGGTCTCGGTCTCTGGACTGTCCCGACTCACCAGCGCGGAGTATGAACGAACGGTCACCGCGATCTTCGGGGAGCCCGTCGTCGCCGGGGTCAACTTCGACAATCTCCCACCGGACGGCACGATCGGGCGCTTCGAGACGAACGCCGGGCTCGACGTCAACATCGACAGCGTGGATGGCTACCGCTTGGTCGCCGAGGAGATCGGTGTCGCTGCCGGCCACAGCGCTGCAAGCCTGCTGGGCTGCGAGGAGTCTCCCGAATGTGTGGACGCATTCCTCAGAGACTACGGACTGCTGATCTACCGTCGCCCGCTCAACGACGCCGAGGCGGGGGTGTTTGCGGAGTTCTGGGACACGATGCGAGCCGATGCCGAGCTTGCAGACGCGATGCGGATGACCGTCACGGCGCTGCTGCAGACTCCCGATTTTCTGTACCGACTCGAGAGCGGAGAAGAAGGGGACGAGGGCGATGTCCGCCGTCTCACCGGCTACGAGGTCGCATCACGCCTTTCGTTCTTCTTGTGGGGCGCGGGCCCGGACCTCGAGCTGTTGCACGCGGCGCAGGATGGGGAACTCGACACTGCCGCGGGGATCGACGCGCAGACCGAGCGACTCCTGGCGAACCCTCGCGCCGACGAGACGATCCTGCGCTTCTACAAGTCTTGGTTGGGGCTCGATGGCTTGGCGACTCAGGACGTCGACCTCGAGGAGTTCCCCGAGTTCGAGAGCCTGCGCGACGACATGATCGCGGAGACCGACGCGTTCATCCTGCACGTCTTCCGAGAGGACGACGCCAGCGTGAGCACGTTGCTCACGGCGGACTACTCGTTCGCCAGTCCCGAGCTCGCCGAGTTTTACGGCGAGGGTGTGCAGAGCGTGGACGGCGAAGAGATCACGCTCAACCCCGCGCAGCGTCTGGGAATCCTGACGCAGGCGAGCTACCTGACGTCCCACGCTCGAGCGCCCGAACGTGCGCCGATCTATCGGGGCACCAGTCTCTTGGTCGACCTGTTCTGCGTGCAGTTCCCGCCACCGCCGGATGCGGCGACGGCCGTGGAATTCGATTCGAGCGCCTCGGCACGCAAGCAGATCGAGGATGCCACGGCCGATGCCGCGTGCCAGGGCTGCCACGTCTCGATCAATCCGCTGGGCTTCCTGTTTGAGCACTACGATGGGTTGGGTCGCTGGCGCACGATGGATGGCGAGTTTCCAGTCGACGCCGCCGCGAGCGTCACGAGCACCGACATCGATGGGGAGTACGCGAGTGCGACCGAGCTCATCCCGCGGATGGCCCAGAGCGAGCAAGTCGATCGGTGCGTCTCTCGCCAGTGGCTGCGGTTCGCATTGTCCCGACCCGACGGATCGATGGACGCCGACTCGATCGCTCAGGCGGCCGACGAGGCCCGCGGCGACATGAGAGCGCTGGTTGGCGCGATCACCCGCACCGATACGTTCCGTCATCGGCGGCTGCGCGAGTAGCGCAAGGCCGCATCTCGCGGAACTGGCGCCGGCTCGCGGGAGGAAAAATCCCAAAAGATCTTGCACGTCTGTGGATCTAGGTTAGTTGGTGTTCGAACACTAACTAATTCATGAGACCCCGACAGTTCACCGACGCGCAGCTGTTCGCTGCCGCTCGCGAAGTCATTCTCGCGCATGGGCCCTCGGTTTCTGCCAAGCGAATCGCAGAAGCTTTGGGGGTGTCCGCAGCCGCGCTGTTCAAGCGGGTCGGCACCAAGCATGAGCTCATCCGCCGGGCACTCGTTGGAGTCAACGTCCCCGACTTTGTGGCGCATCTGCAAGAGGGCCCGGACGACCGCCCGGTGCATGAGCAGCTCCTCGAGCGAGCTCAGGAGATCGATGCGTTCTTCACCAAGGCCATGCCCGCGATCGCGATGCTCAAGGCCGGCGGCTTCTGCCCCTCGGAGGTGTTCTCCGACATGGAGGTTCCGCCTCCGATCTTGGCGCTGCGCGCGATGACGTCTTGGTTCGAGACGCTCCGCACGCAGGGCCGCGTAACCATCACCAACTCGGAGACGATCGCGATGGCGTTCCTCGGTGCGCTTCAAGCCCCGCACGCCGTGCGCTCCTTCCTTCCGAGTTACCCCAACGGCGGCGCGTCCTATCTGTCGACTCTCGTCGAGACGACGCTGCACGGCATCGCACCCCAACAGAGCGAATCATGACCGTTTCCCTGCTCCTGGCGGCCCTCGTACTGGCTGCCGATCCCACCCCCGAGATGGGCCCCAAGTTTGCCAATGCGCCGAGCGGCGCGACTCGGGCATCCAACCAATCGTGGTGGACACGATTCGCCGACCCCGAGCTCAACAAGCTCGTCACCCGGGGCAGTGGCAACAACTTCTCGGTGCTCGTCGCGCAGAGCCGGATTGATGAAGCCGATGCGGTCGTTGCCCAACAGCTCTCACCGCTGCTGCCCACCGCAACGTGGGACACCTCGCTCACCACGGGGCCGCTCGACAGCCTCGGATTTCAGTTTGGCGGAGGCGGTGTCGGCGGCGGAGCCATGGGACCCGTCGACCTTCCGAACCTCTACTGGCAGGCCTCCTCGACTGTGAACGTGGGGCTTGGCATCGACGTCACGGGCAAGAACATCCTGGGTCATCGCGCCGCCAAGGACGACCGCAAGGCCGCCCAGCACGATGTCGACGCGCAGCGCCAAGCCCTGGCCTCGCAGATCACCGCGACCTACTACGACCTCGTCACAGCCCGGGCCCAGCTCGCCATCACGGCGGACCAAGTCGAGACCAACGAACGCCTCCTCGAGCTGACCCAGCTCAAGTTCGAGACCGGCCAGGCCAACGCGGTGGACGTGTTGCAGCAGCGTCAACAGGTCGCTGCGTCGAAGGTTCAAGTGCCCCGAGCGCAGCAACAGCTCCGCGCGTTTGAGCAGCGCATGGCCGTTCTCCTGGGCGAGACGCCGGGTCAGTCCTTTGACACCCCAAGCACGCTGCCAGCACTGCCCGCACGCCCCGGCGTGGGGGCGCCGTCCGAGCTCCTTCGCGCGCGCCCTGATCTACGGGCCAAGACCGAGCGCCTCGAGGCCACCGAGAAGCGCACCAAGGTTTCCAAGCGATCGTTCGCGCCAGACCTTCGCCTGTCGGCTCGCGGAGGCGTGCAGGCGATCAACGTCGGCGACTGGTCGTCGCAAGGCTTCTGGAGCGCCACCGCAACCCTGTCGGTCCCGCTCAGCACAGGCGGCTCCACCTACGCCGGCATGCGACGCGCCAAAGCGCAGCAACGCACAGCCTCTCGCGACCTCTCGCAGTCCACCCTCGTCGCCGTGCAAGAAGTCGAGGACGCACTGCTTCGAGAGACCCAGCAAGCCGAGGTGCTCGCGCTCTACAAGGAGCAGCATGCAGCCGCCAAGGCCGCCTTCGAAGAATCCCGTACCCGCTACGCCGAGGGCGTGGCCGAATACCTCCCCGTGCTCACGGCGCTCGCGTCGGTGCAGCGCACGGAGTTCGACATTGTGACCGCGCATCGCGACCTCATCGCGGCTCGCATCGACCTCTACACCGCTCTCGGAGATCGGTAGCCTCATGCATTGGACTCTCTCTCGTGTGCTCTTGCCTGCCGTCATTCTAGGCGCCGCAGGTTTTGGCGCAGCCACCCTCGTTCAGTCCGCCGAGACCGCCGAGAAGGATCCGCCGCCCGTCGTCGCTCCTCTCGTCGAGGTCGTCTCGGTCCACCGCGCGACGCTCGCGGCCCGCGTCGTGGGAACCGGTGTCGTCGAGCCCGAACGCGAGGTCACGCTTTCCGCAGAGGTGAGCGGTCGGCTCACCAAGGTGGCCGACTCGCTCGTCGTAGGGGGTCGCGTGACGAAGGGCGACTTCATCGCGAAGATCGATGGTCGGACCTACGACCTCAGCGTCCGGCAGCAGAACTCGCAGGTCGCCAAGGCGCGATCCGACCTCGAACTCGAGAAGGGTCGGGGTTCGGTCGCCGAGCGTGAGTGGGAGCTGCTCGGTGGAGACGTGAAGCGCAAGAGAAGTGCGCTCGCGTTGCGTGAGCCGCAGCTCGAAGCAGCCCAGGTCGCGCTCGAGTCCGCGAAGGCATCGCTCGACCGGGCCAAGTTTGATCGTTCCCGCACTCGGGTCGTGGCCCCCTTCAACGCCACGATCACCCGGGAGGCGGTCGAGGTCGGAGCCTACATGGCCCCCGGCGCCCAGCTTGCGACGTTGATCGGCACCGACGCGTTCCGGGTTCGGGTCTCGCTACCCATCGAAGACCTGGCGCTGATCGAGGTGCCCGGTCTGCATGGCCAACAAGGGTCCAAGGCGCGTGTTCTTCAGGAACTCGGCTCGCGCACGATCGAGCGCGAGGGAACCGTCGTTCGGCTCGTGGGCGAACTCGATGCCGACAGCCGTACCGCGCAGGTGCTGGTCCAGGTCAAGAATCCTCTCGACCCACCCAAAGGCGAGCTGCCGCTTCTGCCGGGTGCATTCGTGCGGGTGGAGATCGATGGGAAGCAGGCGGAGGATGTGTCTCCGGTCCCTCGCAGCGCACTGTCCGAGGGCAGTCGTGTTTGGGTGGTGGCCAGCGACGACACCATTGCGCCGCGCGACCTCACCATCGCGTGGTCCGACGGCGAGACCGTCTTCGCAAGCGCTGGCGTCGAGGATGGCGACCGGCTGATGGTCACCGACCTGCCGACCCTGGTCAAAGGGATGACGGTTCGGGTGTCCGAAGCCAAGCCGGAACTCGCGGCCGCTTCCGAAGCCGACAAGGATGAGGGCGCCGCCGATGTCGACTGAAGTGACACCCCCTGAAGAGGGCAACGACGAGTCCACCGCCAAGCCCAAGGGGCCACTGGCGTGGATGACCCTTCACCCGGTCGCGTCCAACCTGTTCATGTTCGTCCTGTTGGTGGGCGGCGTGCTGGGCGTGCTGCGTTCCAAACAAGAGGTGTTCCCCGAGTTCAACCTCGACATGGTCAACGTCACCGTGCCGTACCCCGGCGCCAGTCCGGCCGAGGTCGAGCAGGGCATCGTGCTCGCCGTCGAGGAGGGCGTACGGTCTGTCGATGGGGTCAAGCGTGTGACGTCGGCCTCGGGCGAGGGCAACGCGACCGTCACCATCGAGCTGCTCCAGGGCGCCAACGCCAACGAAGTGTTGGCCGACGTCAAGAACGAGGTCGATCGCATCCAGACGTTCCCCGAAGAAGCGGAGGAGCCGATCGTTTCGCTGGCCAAGCGGCGCAACGAAGTCATTTCGTTGGTGCTCTCTGGCGAGCAGGAGCTTCGCACGCTGCACGACGTCGCCGAGAGGGTGCGGCAGCGGCTCCTCACCGACGACCGGATCTCGCAGGTTGACCTCGAAGGGGTGCCGCCGCTCGAGATCTCTATCGAGGTCGACCGGAGCTCGCTCGACGCCTACGGGTTCAGTCTGCAGCAGATCGCCGCTGAGATCACGGCATCGTCGCTCGAGCTTCCTGGCGGAGCGCTCGAGACGAGCAACGGAGAGCTCCTGGTGCGTCTTGCCGATCGCAGGCTCTCTGGCCACGAATTCGAGGACATCATTCTTCGGAGCACCAAAGACGGCGCCGAGATCCGCCTCGGCGACATCGCAACGATTCACGACGGCTACGAGGACACCAAGCAGGCGTCGTTCTATGACGGCAAGCCCGCCGTGCGGCTCACGGTCTTCCGCATCGGCGACGAGACGCCCACGGGCGTTGCCGATGCGGTGAAAGAGGTCGCCAAGGAACTCGAGGGCGAACTCCCGCCCGAGATCTCGGTCGCGACGTGGAACGACCAGTCCGAAGCCCTGCGCGACCGCATCGACTTACTCATGCGCAACGCGGCGATGGGCCTAGGGCTCGTCCTGGTCATCCTCGCGTTGTTCCTCGACCTCCGGCTTGCCTTCTGGGTTTCGCTGGGAATTCCAATCTCGTTCCTCGGCTCGTTCTTGCTGCTGGGAACGACGGACCTGTCGATCAACATGATCACGCTATTCGCGTTCATCGTGACGCTGGGCATGGTTGTCGACGACGCCATCGTAGTGGGCGAGCGCACCTACGCGATGATGGAGCAGGGCATGACTCGAGCCGAGGCCTCCGTGGCTGCGGCCAAGGAGATGATCGCTCCGGTCACCTTCGCCATCTTGACGACCGCAGCAGCGTTCGCCCCGCTGTTCTTCGTTCCCGGCATCATCGGCAAGTTCTTCAGCATGATCCCCGCGGTGGTGATCTCGGTGCTGGCACTGTCGTTGTTGGAGTCATTCTTGATCCTTCCGGCACACCTCGCGCACGGCAAGGACAGCAAGAAGCGGCTTCCCAGGCGAGGCATCCTCGGGGCGCTGATCCGCGGCCACGCTTCGATCGGGCACGGCCTCGAGTGGGTCACGCAGAATCTCTACAAGCCCACGGCACGGGTTCTCATCCGGGTCCGTTACATCACGCTCTCGACCGGAGTCGCCCTCCTGATTCTGACGGTGGGCCTGGTCGCCAGCGGCCGGGTCCCGTTCAACTTCTTCCCGATTCTCGAGGGTGACATCGTCAAGGTGCAGGCTCGCCTTCCCTACGGAACCTCCATCGAGCGCACCTCCGAGGTTCGGGAAGCGGCGGAAGAAGCCGCCCGCAAGGCGATCGCGGAGATCGGTGGCGAGGAGGCCGTCCGCGGCATGTTCACCTACCTCGGGCAGGACGTGCCCAGCCGAGGACCAGGTCCTGGAGGCGTCGCGGTGGGCTCTCACCTCACCGGGATCGAGGTACAGCTCAAGCCCTCGGCGGAGCGCACGTTCACCTCGGCGGAGTTTGCCGCCGCGTGGCGCAAGCACATGCCGCCGGTCGCCGGAATTGAGTCGCTCAAGTTCTCCAGTGCCAGTGGTCCCGGAGCAGGCGCGGCCGTAGCCGTACAGCTTTCGCACCCCGACACGGCGGTTCTGGCCCAAGCCAGCGCCGAGATGACCGAGGCTGTTCGGGCCTACCCCACGCTCAAAAACGTCACCAACGAGTACTCCGCGGGCAAGCCCCGGCTCGACTATCACCTCAGGCCGCAGGCGCGGGTGTTGGGCCTGTCGGGCAACACGGTGGCGGGCCAACTTCGGGCGGCGTTCTACGGGTCCGAGGCGATCCGCGAGCAGCGGGGTCGCAATGAACTCAAGGTGATGGTCCGGCTGCCCAAGGCGCAGCGGGAGTCCGAGGCCGACCTGTCGCGGTTCATGCTGCGAACCCCGGCTGGCGGCGACGTCCCGCTGGGTTACGTGGCGACGTTCGACCGCACCATCTCGCCGACCACGATCCGTCGCGAGGACGGCCAGCGTCAGGTGACCGTCTCTGGCGAGCTTGCCGAGGGGGTCGCGTCCCCGGCCGAGGTCTTGGCCGACCTGCAGAGCACCGGGTTCGTCGAGCTCCAGAAGAAGTACCCCCGGCTCTCGATCTCGCTCGTCGGCCAGCAGCGAGAGCAGCAGGAGGCCTTCGCGAGCCTGGGCCAGAACTACGTGATGGCGCTGTTCGTCATCTTCGCCTTGCTGGCGCTGCCATTCCGCAGCTATCTCCAGCCGATCATCATCATGGCGGTGATCCCCTTCGGCATCGTGGGTGCCATCGCGGGGCACATGATCATGGGCTACACGCTCAGCATCATGAGCGTGTTTGGCATCATCGCGCTGTCGGGCGTTGTCGTGAACGACTCGCTGGTGCTCATCGATGCCACGAACCGGGAGCGGCGAGAGGGCAAGAAACCGATGGACGCGATCGTCGATGCGGGAGGCGCTCGTATGCGGCCGATCCTGCTCACGTCCTTGACCACGTTCTTTGGCTTGATCCCGATGATCGCCGAGACCTCGGTGCAGGCGAAGTTCCTGATTCCGATGGCGATCAGTCTGGGCTTCGGCGTGTTGTTCGTGACGTTTGTGGTGCTGCTGCTGGTCCCCGCGCTGTACATGATCATCGAGGACCTACGCAGCTTGCTGGGCGGTGGCGATCCCGAGCATCAGCTCGAATGAGTGAGGGGACGCGGACTTGAACCCAATCCGGTTCATTGGGCGTTACCCTCGCTCGTGATGCCCGCCGACGTCGAACGACTCTTTCGAACCATCGCACCCGCTCTCATGCTCTTGGCGGGGTGCGACGCCAAGGAGGAGCAGACGAAGCCGGAGCCCGTGGCCGCGGCGCCAGCAGACGTGGGCGGAGCTGCCGTGGCTGCGGAAGCGGTGAAGACGCCCGAGCCGCCTACCGACCAACCCGAGGAGGTTGTGTCGCCAAAGGTAGACCTGCCGCTTGATGTTGGCACCGACGAAGCAGACCCGAAGACGCCGGAAGTCGAGACGCCGAAGGTCGAGACGCCAAAAGGGAAACCGCTCAAGGAGGAGCCTCCTGGGGGCACCTCGCCGCTCATTGGCAAGGACAGGCGGCCGCGTGCCACGTGTCCGAGTGGAACGTGGTGCACCGACAAGGCGAGCGCGAAGAAGAGTGCGGTGCGTGGGGCCAAGTTCAGCCTGGGCTGTCCGGATGACGTCGCCGGTGGCGCGCCTGGGCTCGGTGGACCGGGACGCGGCAGCCAGTCGCGGGGCCTCGACAAGGCCCAGACGAAAGCGAAGCGCGCCGCAGGGACCAAGGACGCCTGTTGTTATGGGTGGTACCGCCCGTGCCCTGGCGGACGGCCGCTGCTCGACGACGCGGGGACACCTGTGGTCGCGCCGTTTGAGACGGGGCTGGCGGTTGCGTGGTCGGGCGAGCGGGATTCGCTGCCTGCCTCGGCGCAGGCGCGGGCATTCGCAGCGCAGGCGTGGTTGGACGACGCTGCGATGGAGCACGCGTCGGTGGCCTCGTTTGGTCGGGTGGCACTGGAACTGTTGTCGTTGGGTGCTCCGCCGGAGTTGGTGGAGGGTGCACACGTCGCGGCGCTGGACGAGATTCGGCATGCGAAGACGTGCCTGTCGTTGGCGCGGGCGTGTGGAGCGGAAGCGGTGGAGCCAGGGCGTCTGGCGGCGGTGCCGCAACGCAGCGCAGACTTCGCTCGGTTTGCGGCGGACACGTTCATCGAGGGATGCGTTGGAGAGACGGTCGCGGCGCTGGTGGTGACCCGAGCCGCGGCGGGGGCCGAGGACGCTGATGTGCGCCGGGCCCTCGAGGAGATCGCGGCAGACGAGGCGCGACACGCCGCGCTGGCGTGGAGAATGGTGTCGTGGGCGATCGAGCGCGGGGGTGCCCCGGTGGTTGCGGCGGTGCTCGAAGCGGCGGACCGGCTTCGACCACAGAGCAACGAAAGCTCGCCCCCAGCGCTCGAGCCTGAGGGCATCGGGCGGCTCGGACGGCTGACCAGCGCGCAGCTCTCCCTGGCGCGTCGCGATGGCTGGACGGGGATCATCGAGCCCATGCTGGCCACCGTGCGGGCACGAACTGCGTCCTGCTGAGAAAAACCTCCGCTGGGGTGAGGGAGTCGGGCGCGGTTTGGCGTCGTGTCTGAGTATGCTTGAACTCAGGCCGTCATTTCCGCTGCTTGTCCTTGCGCTGTGCGGAGGCTGCTTTTCGGAGGTGTCGGAGCCGGGAGCCGTCGATGATGGGACGACCGCAGGGGCCGAAACGGGGTCGAGCGGGCCGACCGGCGCCGATGGCACAGCGTCCTCGTCGACGACGGGCGACGACCCGACATCGTCTCCCGAAAGCTCGGAGGCCTCGACGAGCGGAAGCTCCACCGGCGACACGAGCTCGAGTTCTTCCGGGGTCGAAGACGCGAGTTCGAGCGGAGAGGACTGTGAGCCCGGCGCTCTCGGGTGCGCGTGTGAGGGGGATGTCTGCGCGGAGGGGGTCTGCCGGGAAGGCATGTGTGTCCAACCGCTGTGCGGCGATGGACTCCTCGAAGGTGACGAGACCTGCGATGACGGCAACGAACTCGCTCAAGACGGTTGCGAGTCCGACTGTCTCCCTTCGACCGGTGTGGCCAAGGTGGCGGCCGGAGACCAACACAGCTGCGCCTTGTTTCACGACGGGCGCCTACGATGTTGGGGCAGCAACAACTACGGCAAGCTCGGGTACGGAAACCTCGAGGCGATCGGAGACGACGAGACGCCGGCGTCCGTGGGCGACGTGGACGTCGGGGCGACGGTGCTCGACGTCGCGTGCGGCCGCGAGCACACGTGCGTGGTCGTCGAGGGCGGCGCGGTGCGATGTTGGGGCCTCAACAACCGGGGCCAGCTCGGAATCCCCGGTCCGACCTATGCCCTGGGAGATGTGATCGGCGACGACCCGGAAGAGCTCCCGTCGTCGCTGCCGGACGTCAACCTCGGGGGGCAGGCGGTCGCGATCACTGCATCCTCGTGGAGCACCTTCGTGTTGCTCGACGACGGAACGGTCCGCTGCTTCGGTCAGAACGCCAGCTTTGGGACCTGCGGCTACGGCACGGATGAGTTTGCAGTGGGAGACGACGAGCACCCCGCGATCGAAGGCCCGATCGAACTCGGTGCCCCTGCCATTCAGATCGACGCCCATGGGGACCACGCCTGTGCCGTGCTCGACGACGGCGACGTCCGTTGTTGGGGGTTCAACTCGGAGGGCGCGTTGGGGTTGGGCCACCTGGACACCATCGGCGATGACGAGCTGCCGACGAGCGCCCCCGCGCTGAGCTTCGATACGCCCGTGGTCGAGGTCCAGACGGCCCTCCGGCACACCTGCGTTCGTCTGGAGTCTGGCGAGGTCAAATGCTGGGGCCGAAACAACTTCGGCGAGCTGGGCCTTGGCGATGTCGACCCCCGGACCGATGCGGGAGCAGTCGGCCCATTGTCGCTGGGCGGCGATGTTGTCGACCTCGCAATCGGCGGAGGGCATGGATGTGCGCTCCTGGAGGGCGGAGACCTGCGCTGCTGGGGCGACGCGAACTTCGGTCGGTTGGGCTACGGAAACGCCAGCAACGACGTTGGAGACGACGAACTCCCCGACTCTCAAACCCCGCTGGCGCTGGCTGTGGACGTCGTCCACGACATCGACGTCGGCAACTCGTTCAGCTGTGCCCGGGTCAATGATGGTGCGGTGATGTGCTGGGGGGCCAACAACGCCGGACAGATCGCGCAGCCCGGGGTGGAGTACCTGGGAGACAACGAAACCCTCGGGGCTCTGTCGCCGATCGTCCTGGAGGATTGATGTGACCAGCTTGACACGTTTGGGTGCGCTCGCTACGAGCGTGAGGTGGATTCGCAACGCCCGTCTGTCGACAACGCCCGGTATGAGGCGCTGCGAGAGATGCTCGAGCGTGCGGTCGCCCGGTCATGCCCCGCGTGGCTCGTGTCGCGTCGAGAGGACATCGTCCAGGCCGCGCTCATGCGAATCAACAGTCGTACCCGCGACGGGGTCGACCTCGACTCCATGGGGTCCGGCTACATCTTTCGGGTCGCCTACACGGCGTTGGTCGATGAGATTCGGCATCAGCGGCGCCGGCGAATGGATCAAACCGACGCTGCGGAGGGTCCGGTGAAGTCCGAGCGCCCCGATCCCGAGAAGGACGTGCTCTCTCGCGAGATCGGCCGGGCGATCAAAGCTTGCCTCGAAGCGCTGGCGCAGACTCGCCACGCGGCGGTGTCCTTGTATCTGCACGGTAGCAATGTGCCTCAGATCTCCACGCGCACCGGATGGTCGCGAAAGCAGGCCGAGAACGCGGTCTATCGCGGGCTCGCCGACATGCGTCGCTGCCTCTCGGACAAGGGCGTTCAGCCGTGATCGATCCGCAGGAACGGGAGCGTTGGCGCGACGCAATCGCTGCCTTCGAAGATGGTGAGCGCCCCCCACAGACGGGCCCCGAGCCCGATGTGTTGTTCTCTGCGCTGCAGGGCGAGCTCGAATCCGTTCCGTCTCGCGAGGCGGTCGTGAAAGCGCTCGCCTCGAGCCAGGGGCACGAGGAGCTGCGTCTGTTCTTGGCGCTTGAACAGGAGCTTGGCTTGCAGGCACCCGCGCCCAAGCCCGCGCCCGCGCCTGGACGCGTGAGACGGCTGGTGTTCGTTGTCGGCACGCTCGCCGCAGCCGCCGCAGCCCTTGTGTGGATGCTTCGCCCGGCCCCGACTCCGCTCCCCGAAGCCGGGACCATTCGCGCTCCGACCGAAGCCGCGATGCAGTCCGCGCTCGACGGAGCCTCGTTGTCTCGCGGCGCGTTCGAGCTGCGCTGGGAGCCTGCCGGTGACGGATGCACGTATGACCTCCGCGCATCCACGGCGCAGGGCGTGCTCCTCACCGAGGCGTTCGACCTGGTTGAGCCTTCGTTGACGCTCGATGCCGAGAGCCTTCCGGCCGGTGGCAAGGTCCTGTGGCAGGTCGACTTCGTGTGCGGTGAACGGCGCGGTCAGTCGAGCACGTTCACCACCTCGGTGGTGCCGTAATGCTGGCGTGGCTGCTGGGGGTCACCCTCGCGGCAGCGCAGCCCACCGAAGCGCCTGCGCTGGAACTCTGCGAAACCAAGCGCAAGCAGGACCCGTCACACTGGCGCGGCTACACGTGCATCTACGTCTATGCGCGGAAGACCGGCGACTACCCCGGCGCGATCGAGCGGGTGCGGGAGCTGGTCGAGGCGGAACCCAAGCGCACGTGGGCGCGCTACATTCTGGCGGACCTCCTGCTCGACTCCGGTCTCGAGGGCGCGCCACGGCTGTACGCCGAGGTGTCTGCCGAGTTCGCCGAGCAAGGGGACTATGAGTCGGCGGCGCTGTCCCGCATCGCGTACGCGTTCTCGTTTGATGCCGACGGGCGGGAGGCGATCGAGGCCGAGCTGAGGACGGCGGCCGCGCTGGCGGAGAAGACCGGCGACGCCAACCTCATCGCCCGAGTCAGGGTCCACCAGGCTCGGCTCATGCTTCGTCACGGCGGCCCGCTTGGCCGCACCGCGCAGCTTCTCGCCGACGCCCGCGAAGCATCGTTTCCCGACGGTCCGTACGAGCAGCGCAAGTTCGTCCTGCTGCTCGAGGCCGACCTCGAAGAAGTCCGAGACCGACCCGACCGCGCCCACGCAAAGATGGTGGAACTCGCGGCGCTCTCGGAGGGGGAAGGGGATAGCTACGTTGCCGCCTCCATTCGGGTTCGGCGGATCGCGATGGAGGTCGAGTACCCGAGGCTGCGCCGAAAAAGCCTGGGTGCGTTGGCCGACGAGTTACTGGGGCTCGATCTCGAGACCATCGAGGACAACCCCTACGCCCACGCCCAATACCTCTGCGTCCTTGGAGACCTCGCGACCTCGGCCACGGAAGCCCTCGGGCGCTACGAGACTTGTGCCAAGCGTGCCGATGAGGTCGGGGCCTCGGCATCCCTGCGGTCCGGGCTCCATGGTCTCGCGCTGGCCCGCGGGGAGGAGACGCACCTGGTCGAAGCGAGGCGCTCGGCTCGGGAGCACGGGCGGCCGGGGCTGTTCTCGCAGCTGCTTCTGGCTCGGGTACGCTTCGCCGGAGGTGATCGGCTCGGCGGCGCCGAAGCTGCCCACGGACTGTTCCAGGAGATCGATCGAATCAGCGCGCGACAAGGGGAGCCGCTCGTTCGTGCACGCCTGCTGTCGTCGCTCACGCCCTACTACGACGAAATCGCGAGCTGGGCCCTCGGTCCGGACCCCTCGCCGCCTCGGGAGAATATCGAAGCTGCCTTGCAGGTGGTCGAACGACTGCGGGCGCGCACGATCGCCGACGCGCTCGAGCAGGCGGAGATCGACGCTCTCATGCTCGACGATCCAAGCTTCGTCGACCTCGGCCGCGCGATCTCCGAAGCCAACACCCGTCTTCGTGCTCCGGAACTCACCGACGTGAACCGAACGGACACCCTCGGCGAACTCGATGTGCTCGAGCGTGATGAAGCGGCACTGTTCGATCAGCTCGTCGCGGGGCGTTCCGCGGCGTTGGAACCCACGGTTCCGGTGTCTTTGGGTGCACTGCAGGCGCAGCTCGGCCCGACGGATGCCATCGTATCGTTTCAGCTCGCGCGTGAGCCGTTCTCGACGCGGTGGGAACAGGTTCCTGCGCGATCCTGGGTCGCCGTGATCACGGCCGACACGGTCACCGCTCACGCGATCCCCGCTCGCGCCACGCTGACGCCGATCGTGGAGCTGTACGTGGGCGCGGTCGAGGACCGAGATGCGTGGGACTCCCTGGGTAGCGCGCTGCATCGGGACCTCCTGGAGTCGGTGCTGGAGTCGCTCCCGCCGGAGGTCAATCGGTTGACGATCGTTCCCGACGGCAACCTTCATCGTCTCCCGTTCTCGGCCCTTGCACCCGCGGGAGGACCGATGCTTGGGGACAGGTTCGCGCTGACCCGGGCCCCATCGCTCGCGGTCTGGCTCCGGCTTCGGGGGGAGCGGCGAGCCCCCGGACACCGTGCGCTGGCCTTCATCGACCCCGCGACGGGGGACCCCGCGCTGGACCCGTTGAGCTACGCGGTGCGTGAGGGGGAGGCATTGGCCAAAGTCGCGGACACCGTACTTCGTGAGGGGGCCGCCGCATCCGAGGCGTTCTTCGCCGGCGTCGATACGCGCGGCGTTTCCGTCATTCACTTCGGGGCGCACGCGGTCCTCGACGAGCAGCACCCCGCGCGCGCGGCCGTCGTGCTTGCCCCCGGGGGTCCGTTGTACGACGGGCTTCTGCAGCCCCGCGAGCTCGCGGCAAAGTCGTTCGAAGGCACGGTGGTGGTGTTGGCTGCGTGCCGCGGGGCGGCCGGCCCCATTCTCGCCGATGAGGGTCCGATGGGATTGGCGCACGCGCTGTTCCGCGGTGGTGCCCGGACCGTGGTCGCTTCGCTCTGGCCACTCGACGACGCCCACGCCACGCGGTTCTTCACCCGCTTCTACGAGCGGCTTGGCGAGGGGGTCAGTGTCGCCGAAGCGGTCGCAGAGGTTCGTCGTGGCATGGAGGCCGACGGGTTCGAGCCGGCCGCTTGGGCGGGGATCGTGGTGCTCGGGGATGGAGACCATGTCCCGCTGGAGGCGCGAGCGTCGTGGGCTCCGTGGGCTTGGGGCGCAGCCGGCCTGCTCGGGCTTGGTGCGCTTGGACTGTTCCTGCGCCGAAGAGCCACCGAGGGCTCCTAGGGCCCCTAGGGCTCACACACCTGGTTGAGGTAGTTGACCTCGTCGACGACGCAGAGGCAGTCGTCCGGGGTGTCGGCGCAGTCGCAGCTGTTGGTTGGAAACCAGCGTCCGGTCGAGTGACTGCACCACTGGCATTGGTTGTCGCCGGCGAGCTGGCAGGTGGTGCACTCGAAGCAGAACCACCCATCGAAGTTGACGGCGTCGGGGTTGGACGAGCGGCCGCAGTGGGCGGACCAACAACCGTTGTCCGCGTTGAGTCCCCCCGAGTCGCACTGGTTGGGAACCCCCGTGGGGATCTCGCATCCGTCTTCGAGGTCTCCGTTGCAGTCCTCCCACGGGTCCTCGCACGCGATGGTGCACGTCCCGGCGTCGCAACTCGTCGCTTCAACATGAGGCCCCGCGGCGCACGGCTCGTTGCAGGCGCCGCAGTGATCGTCGGATTCGAGGTTCGCCTCGCACCCGTTGGATGCATCATCGTCGCAGTCGCCCCAGCCCGCCTCGCACTCGAGCGGGCCTTCGCACGCGCCATCGGTGCACGTGGCCTCGCCGTGCTCAACGGTGCACACGACCGGCGCGCCCAAGCATCCACCCATCCCGTTGCAGGCTTCGTCTTCGGTGCACGGGTCGCCGTCGTCGCACGGGCTCCCCGGCGACTTGGCATCGAAGAAGCATTGCCCGAACTCGCAGGCTCCCTGGGTGATGAAGCAGGTGTCCTGTTCCCCCTCGAACGTGCAGTCGCCGTCGTTGGAGCACGCGCCAAGGTCGGGCGGCATCGCCGGCGGAGTCGGGTCTTCGTCGCCTTCGCCTTCGGTGTCCAGACCGCCGGTGGTGAAGACGCCGGTCGTGGGAGGCGGCCATGCGTCGTCGTCGACTGCGGGACCGTCGTCGTCGCCGAGGGCGCTCGGCGATCCGGGGCCTGGCGCCTCGGAGGGGCAACCGCCGCACAAGACCGCAAACAGAACCGTCGGCACAAACTGGCGCACGCAGGGCTCACAGTACAGCCGCACACCCCAAAGGCTCCCAAGTACCGTCAGAGGCCTATTACGTACCGATTCGGGCGAAAACCGGCCGAACATGATCCAAATGTCGTGAACCGGGCGGATCGACCGGGATTCGGCGGTAGGTCAAAAAACTCGGATGTCCCGAACGTGGTCATAGCTATCGAAAATCACCGCTGCGCACTCGGCGCTGGCGCTTCGGGGCGCATTGCCACTGCCCAAGTCCTGAATCGTCCGCGCAACTCGTGCGTCGAAATCAGCACCATGGCTACCGCACGCATCTTCGCCCTGGCCCTCTTGGCTTCCGTCCCCTCCATGCTGCTTGCAGCAGACGCGTCCGCCGCCACGCCCACCGCTCCCGCCGCGGCAGCGAAGATGTCCATCAAGGCCACCGTCGAGCACGACGGAGCCAAGCTCGCCGCCGCCGGGACTTCGAGCGTCGGCGAGACCGCAAAGCTCCGCGCCTCGGATGAAGCGCACGCCCACGACCTCTCCGTCACCATCGTCTCCAAGAACGACAAGGGCTACGCAGTCAGGGTTGCGTACAAGCGTGACGGCAAGCGGGTCGTCAAGTCGAAGATGCTCGAGTTCTCCGGGGAGTCCGCCACCCTCGATGCCGGCGGAAGCAAGATCACGCTCTCGCTCGCACCGGTCAAGGCCAAGCGAGCCCGCATCGAAATGCCCGAAGGCGACGACCCGCTCGCGGGGCTGTAGTTCCACTCCTCCATCGTTTCGTTCGACCCATGCGACCGCGACGGGGCCTCTTGTGAGGCTCCGTCGTTTTTTTTGAAACAAAGTAGGCGGGGAAAAACACCCCGGAAACCGCGGGTTGCCAGGTTGGGTGCGGGGATTAAGTTGGGTCCATGTCTGCCCACGCTGCAACCTTCACCGCTGACGTCCCTGCCGTATCCATCGAATCCTCGGCGGTCGCAGACGCGGAGCGCATGGCGGACACCCACCTCGCCCGCACCGATGAGGTGGAGAAGGTCGGGACGATGGTTCGCTGGCTCGAGGACATCGTTCGTGTCCCGGGCACCAAGTTCGGCATCGGTCTCGATGCGCTCCTCGGCTTCGTGCTTCCGGGTGTCGGTGACGCGGTAACCGGCGCCATGGCGTTGTCGCTGCTCGTCACGGCGATGCGCCGCGGTGTGCCGAGAGTCGTGGTCCTACGCATGTTCCTCAACATCGCCGTGGATGTCGTCGGCGGTTTGGTCCCCGTCCTGGGCGATGCATTCGACCTCGTGTGGCGGAGCAACGTTCGCAACCTCGAGCTCCTCGAGCGTCACCAAGGTGAGCTCGAGCCGAAGGCTCGCCCTGGCGACTACGCCATCGTGACCGCGGCCGTGGCCTTGGTGGGAGCCAGCGTTGCAGCTCCGGTCTTTGCGGTCGGATACTTGCTCGGCCTCCTGTTCTAACGGCCGGTCGTGGAGTCCGGCCCGGCCCGACGCGGTTCCGGGTTGCTGAGTCTCCCAAGCGCTCGGGAATCAAGCTTGCTTGATAAACGTCGAACCGGACGGTGATACTCGCGGGAGCGCCCTCCATGTGTTCAACCCGAGCCCCAAGCGCCCGACGTCGCGGGGCATTCGACCGCGGTCTGCTCGGCCGGGTCGGGTGGCTGTGGGCGGTGATCGGTGGCGGTGGGTGCGTGGATGCGAAGGTGGATCTCCGTGGTCCGGTCACGGTGGCACCAAGCCAAGGCGAGACGTCGACCGAGTCCGTGGCCACTGGGCCCAAGACGACCTCAGATCACGACTGGCAGCTCGTTGCGCGGAGCGAGCTGCGGTTCCAGCTCCATGCCATCGATGGGGCAACCTTCGTCTCGAGTGGCCCGATGCTGGGTCGCCTGACCGCAGCCGGCCAGGTCGACCGCGACCCGGCGTTGAGCCGAGGCATCGCAACATTCGCGGGGTCGGACGCGTACGCCATGGTCGGCACCGAGCGTTGGGAGGTACTCACGCTCGGCGGCCGGTGGCCCGAGGAGACGTTCCTCGTGACTCACGCCGCGCTCGGAGCGGCCGATGCACTGGCGCTGGCACCGTGGGTCCATCGGTGGGACGGAACGAGCTGGCAGCAGCGAACGCTCGGGAGACGAGGGCAAAAGTGGATCCCCGAACGCGTACGAACCTGGAAGGACGGCAACATGCTCGCGTTGCGGCGCTCCGTCCGAGGCGAGCGCATCCCCGGTAGGGAGATCGTCGTCGTCCGCGGCCCTGCGCAAGCGCCCGAGTTCGGCCGGCGAACGGTCACAGCCTTTGACGCTCGGGCGAGCGGTGAAATCTACGCTGTGTCAGACGAACGTTGGATGGTCGTCGAGTACCGGGACGGAACCATCTCCGAACAGCCACTGCCCCATGCAGAGGGCGGCCACGCGGAACTCGACGTCGCGGCCGCAGAGCCCGGTATCGTGGTCTTCGGAGGTATCCGCGAATCCGACGGACGGACCCGTCCGTATCTCGCGACCCAACGAGCAAACGGGTGGAAGCTGGACCAAGCCCCGCCCTGCGAGACGCCGATCCGATCGATCGCGTGGCAGGACGAGACGCTGTGGGCCGTGTGTGGCCGTGACGACGAAGTGTCCGCACCCTGGAAGGGGCAACTCTTCTTCCGCACTTCCGGGGGCTGGCAACCATCTGTGTTGCCCCAGTCTCACCTGCCGGCGCATGTCGCTGTGTCGGGGGACGTCGTGTGGGTGACCTCGTTTGACGACGAGGCCGGCGAAGGTGTGCTCTATCGATCTGGCCGGCCCTCCGATGTTGCGGTCGACCGCTGGCCGAGTCTCGAAGCCATGCATCACACGCTCCTCGAATGGGGCGACGTACGCCCGACCGAGGACTGTGAGCGCATGACCTTCGTCCTGAATGCCCGAGCCATCGATGGCCCCGCTGTATCGGCGAAGCTCGGGCCGGGCATGGACAAGCTGGCTCGAAACAGCGCGATCAAGCTCGTCGAAGCCACGTACCGAGGCGCTCCGGCCCTGCTCCTCGTCGCGGACAACGATCGCAAACACAAACGTCGGGATCTCGAGGCCGCCCTCGCCGAGGCGGGCCTTGCCCACGCCGATCCTGTCTGTTTCGAACCGCGGGCCACCATTCGAGATGAGATCGCCGCGTGGGCGCGGTGGTGATCCTACGCAGTCCCGCACGTCCCCGGCGACTGCTCGTCGCTGCTATGGTCCCCGCGTGCGCGCGATCGTTCTCGAAGACACGCTTCACGTTGCGGATGTTCGGGCGCCGATTCCCGAACCGCATGAAGCGGTGATTCGGGTGCAGCGGGCGGGGATCTGCGGGACCGATCTGGCGATCCTCAGAGGCTACGCAGAAGTTCGGGGAATCCTCGGCCACGAGTTCGTGGGCGAGGTCGTCGAGGCCGAGATGGCGCCGCAGTGGCTGGGTCGACGCGTCGTCGCCGAGATCAACGTGGCCTGCGGACGCTGCGACCGATGTCGCGACGGCTTGGGCAATCACTGCTCTCGACGCGAGGTCGTGGGGGTGCGCGGGCGAGCGGGAGCGATGGCCGAGGAGGTCATCGTTCCGGTCCAAAACCTGCACGAGGTTCCCGAGTCCGTGGACGACGACGCGGCCGTGTTCGTAGAACCGCTCGCGGCCGCATTCCGCATCGCCGAGCAGCTCGAAATCACAGAGGGGACCCGGGTCGGGGTGTGGGGGGACGGACGTTTGGGTCTACTCATCGTGATGGCCCTCGCCACGACCGGGTGTGCGCTCACCCTCGTCGGCCGACACGCGCACAAGCTCGATTTGGTCCGGGCGACCGGGGCCACGCTGCGCACCAGCGATGACGTCTTGCGCTCTGATTTCGACGTCGCCGTGGACGCGACTGGCACCGCCCAAGGGTTCGCAGACGCGCTAGCCCATGTTCGGCCGCGTGGGACCGTCGTGGTGAAAAGTACGCTGTCCGAGCCATTGTCCATCGATCCAACTCGGCTCGTTGTCGACGAGATCAGCGTCATGGGCTCTCGTTGCGGTCCGTTCGAGCCGGCGATTGCGGCCCTCGCCGCGGGCACGATCGACCCCCGGCCGCTCGTCGAGTCGGTGTATCCGCTGTCCCGAGGGCTCGAGGCGTTTGAGCATGCGGCCCGCCCCGGCGCTTTGAAGGTCCTGCTCGATCCGCGTCGCTAGCAGCCTATCTCGGGCCGGGTCGAACCAAATCCGGACCCGCCCTGCACGGGAGCGCACCTTGTCCGCTGGGCTCACCGGCGTACCATCCTCTAGATGTCGGACTACGACGTGTGCGTGATCGGTGCCGGCCCGGCTGGCTTTGCTGCTGCGATGCGGGCTTGGGACTTCGGCAAACGCGTCGCGTTGGTCGAGAAAGCTGAGCTCGGAGGAGCGGGTGTGCACAACGGCGCCCTCAGCTCGAAGACGATGTGGGAACTGTCGCGGGACTATCGCAACGCGACCCGCCGCGACCGAGGCTTCGTCGCGAACGACCTGGAGCTTCACTACGCGGCGATGGCCGAGGCTGTCGACACGGCCACGCAGACGAAGGTCAAGCAGATCGCTCGCCAGCTTCGAGAGCTCTCCAAGCCGCGCCCGGGCTGTCCGGGGTCGATCAACTTGGTGCATGGCAACGCTCGCTTCACCGACGCCAACCACATCTCGATCGAGGGCGGCGCGGCGGGTTCAGCTCGCACCATCTCGGCGTCCGACTTCATCATCGCGACGGGTTCTCGGCCACGACACATTCCCTCGATCAATGTCGATGGCCACACCATCATGACTTCGGACCACGTCGCGAGCCTGGACGAGTTCCCTCGCAGCCTCGTGATCCTCGGTGCTGGTGTCGTCGGATGCGAGTTCGCGACGATCTTCGCGAACTTCGGGCAGACCAAGGTCAACCTCATCGATCGCGCGGAACGCATCCTACCCTTCGAAGACGCCGACATTTCGCGGCTCTGCTCCACGAACCTGGAGGCGAAGGGCGTCACGATTCATCACCGCGCCAAGCTCATCGACATGCGTCGCGTGGACGGCCAGGTCGAGTACACGATCGAGCATCCAACCGGAGGGCGCGAGACGATTCGAGTCGAGAAGGCCATGATCTCCATCGGTCGAGTGGTCAACACCGATTCGCTCGGCCTCGAAGAGATCGGCGTGAAAACGACCGAGCGCGGGCAGATCGAGGTCACCGACGCGCAAAGCAGCGTCCCCAACATCTGGGCTGTCGGCGACGTGTCGGGCAACGCCGCACTGGTGAGTGTTGGGGAGATCGAGGGACGACACGCCGCGGAGCGGATCTGCGGGCCGGGGGTGAAGCCGCTGTGCTACGACAACCTCTCCACGATCATGTTCCTCGACCCCGAGGTCGCGGCGATCGGACTCAACGAGCAAGAGGCGCAGAAGCAGCGCATCCCCTATCGAGTCGCGGTCTACAACTACACGCTGGTCAACCGCGCGATCGCCATGCGGGCGACGGACGGGTTCGTGAAGCTGTTGGTCACCGACGACGACGAAATGCGGATCCTGGGCATGCGCTCCCTGGGTGTGCATGCGTCCACCAGCCTCGAGGCGGTGTCGCTGATGATCCAGCACGGCCGTTCTGCACGGGAGCTCGCGGAGCTGTTGCACCCACACCCAGCAGTTACGGAGGGCCTGCAGGACTGTGTGCGCATGCTGACCGGAACCTCCATCTTCAAGCCTGAGGTGTTCCGAAGGGAACTCCGCCTGTCCCGAATTGGATACGCCGAGGACGGCACGCCCGAGTCCCGGACTTGAGCGAGCGCGAACTCGCGCGAAGCTTTTTTCTCGCTGCGTCGTTATGATCAGAGGGGATGTCAGGCTGGATCAAGCGCTTGTTCGGTTCGCACGGCGCGAGCGAGGACGCTGCGGTCGCAGATCAGCAGAGCGCTGCATCGCCCGACGCGGACAGGCCGGCGTCGGAAGGGAACCTCGCCACCAAGCAGGGCGCCGAGCGTCGGAACTGTGCTCGGGTGGCACTCCAGCTTCAGGTTCGTCTCCGCTTCGAGACGGCCGAAGCCATGACGGCGTCTCGGACGTTCGACATCAGCCGTAGTGGTGCCTTCATCGCCATCCGTGAGCCGCGACCGCGCGGCACCAAGGTGAGGCTGACCGTCGAAGTCGACGATACGACCATCGTGCTGGGCGGTGTCGTGGTGCGCGCCAGCGACGGGCGCAAGTCTGGCCGGCGAGGGATGGGGATTCAGTTCACCGAGATAACGCCGCAGGCCGCGGACGCGCTGGGCAAGCTCCTCGCCTCCCGGGGCGGATAGGAGCGACCCGGGCCTCCCAGAATGTGAGCAGAGGCCCGTTGTCCGCGTCGGGCGCAGAGCCCACAGCGGGAGGCGAGCGTGGCAAGCTCCCCCAGATGTCGAGCGCTGAGTACAAGCCCGTCCCGTACCGCCCCGAACGTGTGGGCCACGAGGACTCGATCGCGCGCGGGCGGGCGTTCTTCGACAGCATGGACGGGCGTCGTTCGGTCCGCTTCTTCTCGGACGACCCCGTGCCGCGAGAGGTCATCGAGCTCGCCATCAAGACGGCCTCGACCGCTCCCTCCGGCGCACACAGGCAGCCGTGGACCTTCGTCGTGATCAGCGACCCCGAGGTCAAAAAGCAGATCCGGATCGCGGCCGAAGACGAAGAGCGAAAGAGCTACGAGGGCGGCCGCATGCCGGCCGATTGGATCGAAGCCCTGGCTCCCTTGGGAACCGACTGGCGGAAGTCCTATCTGGAGACGGTGCCGTACATCGTCGTGCAGTTTGAGCAGATCACGGGCTTCGACGACGAGGGCGCGCCGCAGAAGAACTACTACGTGCGCGAGAGCAACGGCATCGCATCGGGGTTGTTCATTGCGGCGCTTCACCAGATGGGCCTCTCGACGCTGACCCATACGCCGAGCCCCATGGGGTTTCTCTCCAAGATCCTGGGCCGGCCCAAGAACGAGCGCCCGTTCGTGCTGTATCCGATCGGATACGCCACCGCAGACGCGACCGTTCCCGACATCGCTCGAAAGCCCCTCGAGCGGGTGAGTGTGTGGGATCCGAAGCCCTCCAAAGATTGACGATCTTTTTTCGCGACATGGCCGGCGTCGGGGCGTGACAGGAGCAGAAGGCTCCGTGATGCTCTTAGAACGACTCCACCCTTGGCTGCTCTCCTTCGTGATCCTCTGTCCGCTCGGAGGGTGCGATAGCGACGATGAAGGCGACGACACCGGCGCAGGTGAAACCGATGGCGCAAGCGGAGACGACTCCGCGGGAAGTGGCGGCAGCGAGGGGCTCGACCAGGGCTTCTCAGACTGCACGCCGATGGGCTTCGAAGACACGCCGACGATTTGCCAGCCCGGTCAGTATTGCGCCGACTCGATTCTCGCGGACTGCCAGAACGGCTGCCTCTCCAACATCAACTGCGCAGCGGACCAGGCCTGCGAAATCCCTTCCGGAGCGTCGGAGGGAAGCTGCGCGAACAACGGAGGCGGCGGGGTCCAGCTGGAGGCCTTCTGCGAGAAGCTCCTCACCTGCGATCCCTCGGGAACGATGGCCCAGTGCGAGATGGTCTACGCGGGCACCAACGACGGGTGCCATCAGTGCATCGTCGATGAGAACTGTGGTGACATCAACGACTTCGAAGGCGCGTGCGACGACGCATGTGGATTGGGCTGAGTGACGGGTATGAACGCGTCCATGAACACGACTCTCAAGTCTCTGATGCTGAGCCTCGCCCTTCTCGTGCCGGTCGCGGGCTGCGACGACGAAGAGGGCGGAGACGACAGCGCGGGTGACTCGGCCAACGACAGCGGCAACGAAGGCGGGATGACCAGCTCCAGCGAGGAGACCTGTCAGACCAGCCACCAGTGCATCAATGATGTGTGCGAGTGCCAGACTCCTACGCTCGAGGGCATGGCGTGCACCGACGACGACGAGTGCGTCGACGAGTGCGAAATCTGCATGTGATCGCGAGCAGCTAAGCGTTGGTCTTCGCGGCCAAGAAGCGCTCGATACTGAGGTCGAGCCGGCTGGCGACCAGCCCCATGAGCTGGTCGAACTCCTGCCGGTCGATCGACAGCCGCGTGTGCAGAAGGCGGCGGGTTCCCGACAGCAGGTCCTGACGGGCCTTGGCGACCCGCCGGGCCGCGCTACTGCGGTGCACTCGGAGGACAGCGCCGAGCTTGTCCACCGAAAGTCCGTGGACATAGTGGAGCCGCAGCACGTTTCGCTGCTCCGGCTTGAGGCCGGCCAGCGAGTCCCGAAACGCAGCCGAGAACTGGGCCTTGTACTGCTGCTTGAACGCGAGCATGTCGGGGCCGGTCCCCGAGGCCTCGATGGCCATCAGAGCCTCATCGGAATCCAGCGCTCGCCGTCTCTGCGCGCGCACCGAGTCGAGCGCCTCTCGAACCGCAACGACACGAACCCAGACCAACAACTCCCCCTGGCCCGTGTAGTGAGCGATCTTCGCGGGTGTCGTTCCATCGGAAACGAACAGCTTCGTTCTCAGCCGCTGCTTGACCTCGTCGATGAAAGCCTCCGACCCATCCACCCGACCGATGACGCGACCCAGCGTGCTCATCACGGTCGTCTCGAAGCGAGCCATGGCGGCCGGGTGCCCTTGTCGGGCCGCGAACGCGAGGTGGAGGTCGACTGCGCACAGCTTCGTGACGGCAGCGGGATCGGCATCGTCAGCCAGGCACCGGGAGAGCTCGGCACCAAACGCCTCCATGTGGGGTGGCTCGTCATCCCAAGCCGCGCCGACGACTCGCTCCACTTCGGCGAGCGCCTGCTCGAGTGCCGCTGCATCCGGCGTCTCGCCGATCCACGTTGCAACGAAGCCGGTTGCGAGCGCGCTGAGGCTTTCCTGATCGATCACGAGACGCTCTGATGTCTACCGCACCCACGCCGCTGTCCGAAGCTCGAATTGCCGCCTACCTGCGCGGTGAGCTCAGTGATGCCGAACGGGCGGGGGTCGAGGCGGCGATGGATGCCGACCCGCAGTGGCTCGGGGTGCTCGCATTGCTCGCCGCGGAACAGGACGTCGACACGCGTGCTGCCAGTGCGCCGGACAGTTCCACCGTGGACCGGGTGCAGAAGCAGTTCTCGAGCCGTTTGCACCCCGGGCAACCCGTGGGACGATTCGAGGTCGCGCATCCGCTGGGGCGAGGCGGCATGGGCTCGGTCTACGCCGCATTCGATCCCAAACTCGAGCGGATGGTCGCGCTGAAGATCCTCCATGCATCGAGGCCGTCCGAACAGCCGCGGTTGGTCGCCGAGGCTCGCGCGCTGGCTCAGGTCAACCATCCAAACGTGATCACCGTTCACGACGTTGGCCGCTGGGAGGAGCGAGTGTTCGTCGCGATGGAGCTCATCGAGGGGCAGACGCTTCGGCAGTGGCGACGAGACACCAAGCGTACGTGGCGTGATGTCGCCCAGGTTTATGGGGACGCCGCGCAGGGGCTGGCGGCCGCGCACGCTGCTGGAATTGTCCACCGTGACGTCAAGCCCAGCAACGTCATGATCACGGACGACGGGCGGGTCGTCGTGGTCGACTTTGGCCTCGCCATCGAGGCCGAGCCGGTGGAGGAGACCGCGGCGGTTGGGGTCTCCCCCGGCGCGCAGACCCCAGGCACGAGTCGCGCTGGAACCCCAGCCTACATGGCCCCAGAGCAGCGTCGTGGGGAGCGAGCCACGGCCGCGTCCGACCAGTTCGCGCTGTCGGTGGCGCTGCACGAGGCGCTGAGCGGAGCGCTCCCCGAGGCCTCGGCCGAGCCCCTTCGAGACGCGGGTTTCGAAGCGTGTCGCAAGCTTCCACGTCGCGTCCTGAAGGTGGCGGCCCGGGGCTTGGAGATCCGGCCACCGGCGCGCTACCCGTCGATGGACGCCTTTGAGGCCGCGCTTCGGCAGGCCACCAACACGCCGCTGTGGCCGGTCGGGGTGGGGACGGTTGGCGCACTTTCGGCGTTCTTGTTGTGGCCCGGGAGCGCGGAGCACAAGACCTGCTCGGGTGCGGCGGACGAACTGGCGAGGGTGTGGACTTCGCAGCGACGAGACACCGTCGAGAGCGCTCTACGTGCGCCCGGTGGCACCTGGAGCGATGGGGTGGCCGATACGGTGCTGCCTCGTCTCGACGGCTACGCGCAGCAGTGGCTCGTCGAGCATGCCAATGCGTGTGCCGCCGAAGACGACCCCGACGCGCGGCTCGGAGCGCGGATGCTCTGCCTGGACCGGCGCCTGCGAAACTTGGACGTCCTGCTCACCGTGTTGGAGCAGGGGGACGCGTCCGTCGTCAGCAACGCCACTCAGGCTGTTGACGCGCTGCCTGCGGTCGAGTTGTGCGGCGCGGTGGAGACGTTGGCCGAGGTCGCAGACAACCCCGACCCCGAGGTCGAGGCGCTCAGAGACCGGATCGCCTATGCCGAGGCACTGCGGGAGTCGGCCTCGCTGGAGGACGCAAGTCGCGAGGCTCGCGATGTGTTGGCAGCGGTCGTTCCTCGTCAAGACAAGTGGCTGGAGACCGAGGCTCGGCTCGTGGTCGGCTGGGTCGAGCACGATCTGGCCCGTCACGAAGCCTCCGAGGAACAGCTGCGGATCGCCCTCGCGCTGGGCACGGTCAGCCGCAACGACGCTGCGGTCTCGATCGCGCTCCACCGGCTCGCATGGGTCGTGGGCTACAAGCTGGGGCGTCATCAAGAGGGGCGTGACCTGGCCGACCGTGCCGAGGCCTGGGCGGAACGACTGGAGGGTCCGGACACGCAGGCGTCGTCCCGGGCGCTCTCTCGCGGGTGGATCGAGCACGACGCGGGCAATCCAGACGCGGCGCTGGAGTTCTTCGCCGTTGCCGAGGGGCTGGCTCGAAAGGCCTCGCCGTCCAATCTCGAGGCGACCTACGATCTCGGGCTTGCGCTCAACGGCACCGGCGGAGCGCAGCTTGGTCGCGGGGATCTCGACGCCGCGGCGACCGCGTTCGATCAAGCGGCGACGCTGCTCTCGGCGCGCCTGGGCTCGTCCCACCCTCGGGTTGGCCAGGTGTTGAACAACCGGGCGGGAATCCTCCGTGCGTTGGGACGGCCCGATGAAGCGCTTGCAGTCTTCGAGCGGACGTACGCCATGTTCGTGGATGTCTACGGAGCCGAGCACATGGCGGTTGGGCAGACGGCAGCAAACATGGCGATCGTCCTGGGCGACCTCGCTCGGTATGACGAAAGCGTGGAGCGGGCCGATGAGGCCGTGCGGGTGCTCTCCAAGGTCGCAGGCGAGACGCACCCGCTCGTGGCGAAGTCGTACGCTCTTCGAGGCGATGCCCATATCGGCTTGGAAAACTACGAAGAGGGCACGCGGGATCTGTTGCGCGCGCTGAGCATCGAGACGGAGACCCTCGGTCCCGACCACCCGAGCCTGGGCATCTCACTGACCAACCTCTCGATCGCGTACGACAAGATGGGCCGGCTCGAGGATGCGGTGCAGCGTCAAGAACAGGCGCTGGAGATCCTGCGCGGAGCGCACGGCGAGTCCCACACCCTCGTCGCGACCGCGCGGATGAACCTCGCCTATCTGGAGCGCGCGCGGCACGATTACCCACGCTCCTTGGAGCTCTACACTGCGGCGCTGGAGCATGTGGGGGATGTCTCCCGAGGCTTGGCGCTCCTCGGGGCCGGCGAGTCGCATTTGCTTGTGGGGCAGCTCGAGCCGGCTGCCCAGATGTTTGAGGAGGCGGCGTCGTTTCTCGAGGACAAGCCTCCCGGTCTCGGTTCGCACGGGGAGGCGCTGTATCTGCTGGCCCAGACCCGCTGGATGCAGGCGCGCACCAGCGAGGCGAAAGCCTTGGCGACTCGAGCCGCCACGGTCTTGCGGGATGAAGAGGACGACGAGCTTCGCGCCGAGGTCGAGCGTTGGCTCCAGAATCCGGGCCCGTATTCGTCGGACGAAAGATAATTCGCGACGTGGCATCGGCGGGCGCGTGAGGGGAGGGAAGGACCAAAACGATGCTTCGCAAGAACCTCATTCCCTGGATGCTTACCGCCGGCCTGCTTTTCCCGACCGCTGCCTGTGACGACGACGATTCGGGGGACTCCGCCGGGGACTCCGACGACGACGACGATTCGGACGACGATGACGATTCGGACGACGATGACGATTCGGACGACGACGACGATTCGGACGACGACGATGACGACGATTCGGGCGACGACGACGATTCGGACGACGACGATGACGACGATGACTCGGGCGACGACGACGACGACGACGGCGATCAGTGCGTGCAGACCGGAAGCCAGTGCGAGGTCAACGGCGATTGCTGCGGCTGGGAGAGCGACAACTCCTCCTGCGTGGACTTTGGGGGTCCTGTCGTCTGCGCCGACTACTGCTTCGATGGAAGCGACTGTGCCAGCGGTTGCTGCATCCTGCTCGAGAGCGGAGACGGAGCCTGCGCGCCTTCGGATGCCTGCGGGTAGTCCCGCCTGTGACTCGTCCGGCGGGGGTTTCTACCGAGGCCGATCCGGAAGCTCCCACGGGCGGAGTTCGGCGGTATCCTGTGCCGGATGACGGACGACGACGACGAGGCGATGACCGTCGAGGAGATCGCGCGTCGTGCCGGAACCACGTCACGCAACGTCCGCTCCTATCAGACCAAAGGCCTGCTCTCGCATCCGCGCAAGACGGGCCGGGTCGGGTTCTACAACCGGTTTCACCTCACGCGCCTCAAGCTGATCTCCAGCATGCAGGAGCGTGGCTACTCGCTCGCGGCCATCGGCGATCTGCTCGAGGCCTGGGACCAGCGCAAGACCGTGGGCGAGATGCTCGGCCTGGAGCGGGTGCTCGCCGGGCGATACCACGACGAGCGGCGGCGCGAGATGACGCGCCGAGAACTCGAGCAACGGTTCGTCGCGCTCAGAGAGGACTCCGCGTTGTGGGATCGCGCGGTCGAGCTCGAACTCATCGTCCCCGCCGAGGGCGATCGCTTCGCCGTCCCGAGCCCGCGCTTGCTCGATGTCGCCAAGACCATGCTCGAGGTTGGGGTGCCGCCCGATGTCGCCCTCGACGAGTTGGCCAACCTCCGGACCCAGCTCGGCGCGGTGGCCGAGAGCCTCGTCGGGCTGTTCAAAGACCACGTCTGGAAGCCGTGGATCGACGCTGGCCGACCGATCCGGCAGCTGCCCGCGCTCGTCCGGAAGATCCGGAAACTCCGCCCGCTGCCGATGGTGACCGTCAATGCGATTCTCGCCCAAGCGCTGGACGCAGAGCTACAGGCCAACGTGGGGGAGCTGCTGTCTCAGGTGTCGAACCGCGCATCTTCCGAGAGCAGCTAATCTAGAAGGGGCCTTTCGAAAAGGCCCCTCCCGCTACGGCCGGCAAAGCCGCCCTTCGCTCCACCCGAAACGGTCGCCCTGTCGGGCTCGTGCTCGCTTCGCTCGCCGCTCCCGAGGTTGTGAGATCTACTCTAGTCTTCCATCCGCCATCTCACTTCGCCGGCTGTCGTGGCTGTATCCGGCGCCGCATTCGTAGCAACCCGCCGAGCCTCGCGCCTCGCTACACTTGCTCGCATGACCTCGCGTGCGTTGCTTGTGCTTGCTGTTCTGGCCGTCGGCTGTGATTCCGGAGACGGGGACGGCGGCGAGACCGATACCGATGCGATGGGCTCGAGTGGCGTCGCCGGAAGCTCTTCCGGTCCATCGACGACCGCGCCGGGGACCTTCACCGCTTCGAGCACCGGTACCCCTGACACGACATCGTCCTCCTCGACCAGCGGCGAGCCGGGTTCCAGCTCCACTTCGGGGGAGACCGGCGAGGGCAGCAGCAGCACCGGAGAGGTCTTCGTCGGCAGTCCCGGCTGCGGCACCAAGGCCACCCTCCCCGACGGCGAGAACACCTTCTCGCTCGATGACTACGACCGCCGCTACATGTTGCGCCTCCCGGCCAACTACGATTCGCAGCGAGCGTATCCCTTGATCTTTGCGCTGCACGGCAACGGCGGCAATCCCGGCTACTGGGATGAGGTCGGTGGAGATCGCGACATCCGGACCGCGTTCGCCGACGAGGCGATCCTGGTCATTCCCGAAGCCATCAACAACGCCTGGCGCGACTACAACGCCGACGCCTCCACCTGGCCCGCGTTCATGGACCTCGAGTTGTCCGCGTTCGATGCGATGTACGAAACCGTGTCGAACGATCTGTGCGTCGATCCGGACAACGTGTTCTCGATGGGCTTCTCTGGCGGTGGCTCGTTCTCCGGCGTGCTTGGGTGTCGCCGCGACTACATTCGTGCGATCGCAGTCGGTGGCAGCGTCATCTACTTCGACGAGGAGGACTGCGTCGAGACTCCCGCCGCGTGGATCACCATCGGAGACGGCGAGCTCAGCGAAGGGCGGGAGGCGTACCGAGACTTCTTCAGGGACCAGGCTGGGTGTGAGCCGACCTCCACGCCGATCGAGCCTGCGGGTTGTGTCGAGTACGAAGGCTGCGGCGCCGAGAGCCCCGTCGTCTTCTGCGGACACCCGGCCGACCACGTGTGGCCAGGAATCGGCACCGACGCGACGCGGGCCTTCTTCCAGCGGTTCTACGCCTCTCGCTGAGCCTCGGGGGATGTGCTATCCCCGCCTCGGATGCGGCGTGAGTACCTGTTGGCGGTGAGTCTCCTGCCCCTGGGAGGGTGCGCAGGCCAGGCCGTCACGTTGGCCGCGATCTTCTTCAGCATGAGCGCGGCCGCGTGGCTCGTCAGTCGTGGGCGGCAGCGCTACGCCCTGCACGAGGCCGAGTCGATCAAGCTCGCCATCGCCAACGGCAGCCACCGACAGCTCGAAGAGCGGCTGCGTGAGGAGCTCGCGCTGGCCGATGCGGGGGAGGCGATCAGCGAAGAGCGGCAGTGGCTGGCGCGTGCGCAGCTGGGCGGCTTGCTCGTGGCTGAGTGGCGCTTGTCCGAGGCGTCCGAAGTCTACGCCAAGGCAGACCGGCCACGCATGGCTCCGCACCTTCGGGCGTTGGCGGCGTTTGGTCGGCACGAGGTTGCGTTGCTCACCCGCACCGCGAATGACAAGCAGTTGCGAGCGATCCGCAGCGATCGCGATGAGTGCCTCGAGCATGTACCTGTCGTGTTTCGGCGGGATATCGAGAAGGCCTGGAATGCTCTCGAAGGACTCTGCCTGGTGCGCATGGGACAGGCCCGCGAAGGCGCCCGGCTGCTCGAGGACGGGGTCAAGGCGCTCGAGTACAACCCGGCGCTCGTCGTGTACCTGTATCACCTGGGGCAGGCGTATGAGCACATCGGGGAGCGGACGCTGGCCGCCGAGCGGTATGCAAAGGCGGCGCAGGCGTTTCCGGGGACGCGGTTGGCGAGTGAGGCTGCGTCGCGGACGAAGGCGTTGGGCGGCGGGGGCGAGGATGGGTTGTTTCGGGAGATGCTTCCGGAGACTCCGGATGGAGGTGGCGAGGTCGTGGGCCCACGCTCCGAAATTGGGACGCCCGAATCTGAGGATGTTTGATGATAGAGATAGATTGTTGAGAGTTGTGGATTAGGCTGCTCCGCTATCAATGTTCTATGTCGGCTGTATGACGTGAGTTGTTCGGCTGAAGCAGCAGGCTCTCGCTTGGGTGCGCTTGCCTTTTGTCTGGGGACGTCTGGACGAGGCCGGCTGTCCAGGATCCCGGACACAATCCAGGCCGCGGAAGACGCCGCAGCGTAGGCTAAAGACCTGTTCTCCGCAGAAGTCAACCGGCCGGTGACCCGGGGACAGGTGGTCCGGAAGCGCGGCAGACGGACATCGGTTGCCGTCCGCCGAGTGACAGATTGGCGATTGCCCGTGCGAATGTCGGGTTGCGAAAGAGATTCCAACACCGAGTCCGCCGTGGGAACAGAATCGTCACCTCCCGCGTGTCACGTCATCAGCAATTCCGACCGTTGAGGACCCCCGAGCGACTCGTTGGTGGAAAACAGCAGTATCCACGGTGGACGGTACGAGCATGGGGGACTACGCTAAAATCAGTGCAGCGCAGGAACGCGCTTAGTTGAATCTCTGTAAGGCGGGGAAGCCGTCGGCGTTTATTCTGTTCGTCGATCCGCGGAGAACGAAAGAGGAGGTCGGTTACGGTGAAAGTACAGTTTGTTCGGCCGAGGATTGCGCTCCCTGATCGCGCCGCGCCTCGTGCATTGGACCGCGAAAAACGTTGTGTGCTGGCACACGGGGTTGTCGGGTGGCTCGTGGGGGCTCAGCGGGATCGATCCTCGAATCGCGCATGGTGCGCGCATGGCGTGTGCCTCTCGGAGGTGTCTAGCTTCGGATGAAAGCCGGGCCTCCGGAGCACTCTATGGCCCTGTAGCTGAGAGGGCGCTGCGCACCTGGACAGTGCACCCCGAAGCCCCTACAACCAGCCCCCACCTGAAACCAAGCAACCAAAAAAGCGGAACCGGCGCCCTCCTTCCAAAGAAAACGCCGGCCCGCCTTGCCCCCCAGACTTTGGGTCTGGGACCAGCCCGCAGGGGTTCAGCTCTTGCGAGACGGAGACCCGTACGTGCCGAAAAAAACTAGCAACCCACCGATCCACTGTCAACCAACACCCGCCACGGATGAGCGTGAGTGGCGCTCTCCTATGGACCTTGCACGCTGGATTGGCGTGACCAAGCGACACTATAGTCGCAAGATTCGGCCCATTCTCGAAGCCGCGAATGTGCCCAAGCTGCCGATCAGCAAGACACGGTATCGGTGGCACGTTCCTTCTGCTGTGAAAGCACTTCAGGAGGCGTTGGGATGACCTCTCAAGAACGACTTGTCGCGGCTGTTCAGGCCCATGTGGCGGAGCACGGAGGTCCGGATACGATTGTCGAGCTGCTCGCACTGACCTGTTATTCGGTCATCGCTTGGCACGGGTTGTCTGGGGATCCAGCCATGCGGACCCACGGGGAGATCGCTGCCGAAGGGATGGGTGAAGCCGTCGAAGCACTCTCCGAACGGTGTCACGAACGGAGGATGCGCCAGTGCAACTGAATCGCTCTTCCACCGAAATCCCGAAGGTGAGCCCGCTGGACTACATGCTCGATGGGTCGATCTCGGCCTCGACGGAGCCGTCCTACGAGGCATTTCTTTCCGGGTTGTTCCTCTTGGATCGAGGGTTCTCCTACCGCGAGCTGGTTCGGCCGCGGATCCGCGACCTTCGTGGGCGCTACCTCGAGCCACCTCGAGAGGCATGGGGGCGTATGGCGCCCACGCTTGCGCTCGCGAACGAGCTTCGTGGTCGACTTCGCAAGCCCGAGTCCGGGCACGATGGTGTCCGAGGCTTGCGGGTCGCGGCTGCGTACCGCCCCCGAGGTGGTGCGCGGCGAAGTCAGCACAAGTCCAACGCCGCGTTGGATCTGGATCTGCTTCCCGGGGACCGAGCGTCGACCAGACGGTTCTACGAGGTCGCCGTTCGTCTGTGGTGTGAATACGGCTCGAGCATGAAAATGGGACTCGGCCTCTACTGCCCGGCCGGAGCTCGCGGGGGTATCCGCGTGCACCTGGACACCGGGTTCCGGTGCCGGACCTGGCAGATCAGCCGTGGTCGCTCCATTCGGCCCTTCGTGGATGATGGGCGGTCCGTGTCGCTTGCCGTCGACATTGCGCGGGGACTGGGGCTCACACCCCCGACCCGTCTCGCCTGAAGCACGCACTGCTGGCGCGGTCTCCTCCTCCCCTCGTTGGGAGGGGGTTGGCTGTGCCGTTCCTCGATCCCGGAGTTTTCGCCATGACCCACGACCTTCCTCTGTACAAACCTCGCCGCCGAGCCGACTGCTCCTCGGTAGCTCGTCCCTGCCCGCATCATGATTGCCGGTATCACCTCGGCGATTCGGGCCGTGACTCTTGCGCGCTCGACGTTGCCGATCGAGTGGGCCCCTACGAACTGAGCATCAAAGAAATTGCCGAACTCATGTCGATGAGTACGGAGTCGGTGACCGATGCGTTGGCGACGGCGTTGGCAAAGGTCGACGTGGCGCAGCGGGAGGTGGCCGTATGACCACTTCAACCGTCTACGTGATCCACACCCAGGGGCGGTTCTGGCGGAGACGTCATGGTCACGCGAGGTCCTCGTGGATCGCTGGCTTGGCTCGAGCGTCGCTGTATCACCGCCTCAGCGACGCCAAGCGAGCGGCTGCTCGAATCGACATCGAGACTCAACTCGAAATTTGGGAGGTCGGGATGCAGCGGAATGAGGTCGCATTCGCGATGACGACGCACTCCTCTCAAAATCGATAGTGCCCATCTGTCTCCTCGGGGTTGGCGGTACTAGCTTGTAGTTGTCCGCTGAGTCAGAAGCGGAACCGAAAGGACTCGGACCGAATGAGAACCCTCAGAGACAAACTCCTCAGCCTCGACTTGCTCGCAGGAGTCGGTGCCGCGAGCTTCGCCGTTGGAGCGCAATACTACGAAGCGCTCACGGCACTCGCCTCGCCGGAGGTCGCAGGGGCCTTCTCTTTGCTCGCGCTTGGCCGCTGGTATGCAGGCCGCGCGGGCGGAGAGGAGGTCCTCGATGGCTGAGATCGAGACCGTCCTCGACGCGCTCGGGGCAGCCGGACCGGCGGGGTTGCTGCTTGCGGCAAGCGTTCTTCGCCGACTCGCCAAGCAGGCCGCCCTGGCCCGAGAACAGATCAACCAACTGATGCTGCGCATCCAGACGTCGCTCGACGATGCGGAGGCCCACCGGGCCCGCGAACGGCAGCATTGGAACTACATCGAATCGAGAACCAATGATCCTACGAATGCTCGCTCGGCAGCTCCTCAAGGAAGCGGTCCGAGACCTCCCGGAAACCGTTCAGGACGAACTTCGCCAACGCCGGGGCCAGCCATGCCTCCAAGCACTGTTCCATCTTCAGATGGAGTCGTTGCTCTCCAAGGAGCGCCCGCCGGCCTGGCGGGTGCGCAGAGCCTGGCATGAATTTCAACGTCGGCGGTTCGCGGCCATGTGTTCTGCGCGCCATCGATGCGGCCTCCCTCCATCCCACTGACCAACCTACCAACCGCGAAAGAGAACCTCGCGATGTCCAACAGCAACTATCTCGAACAACAAATCCTCTCCTGGATCACCGGCACCGACATGCCGACTGCTCCGACCACGCTCTACGTCGCCATCAGCACGGCCGCGCCGGCTGAAGACGGCAGCACGATCGCCGAACCGGCCGGTGCGGATGGGTACGCTCGGGTCGCAGTCACCTTTGGTGCCATCCAACAGGGCACAGACGCGGCCACGATGTCCAACGACGTCGATCTCGCCTTTGGTCCTGCCACCGGCGATTGGGGCGACATCAGCCACTTCGCGGTGTTCGATGCCGCCACCGCCGGAAACATGATTCGCCACTCGGCGCTGTCGGCTCCGGTCACCATCAACTCGGGCGACTCGGCCACCTTCTCGACCGGCGCGCTCATCATCTCGCAAGGATAAGACATGCCAGCCATCGCAAGGGTCGACCTTGCGATCGACGATTACACGCTCACGACGACGGCCGGCAGTTCTGCTGGCACGTCGTCGGCCTTGACCCAAGGCGCGGAGTACCTCGTCGTCGCAAGCGGCAACGCCCAAAACGGAAATGCAAACGATGTCACGCGATCCAATGTGTTGGTCGGTGGCACAATCTTCGGACGAGCGAGTAGCTCGCTGATCTACAACGCCGGCCCGGTTGCCCTCTCGGGCACCCAAAACGGTGCTTCAACTCAGGTAGGGGCGGTTTTCGCCCACACAGCGGGTCTGGCTGAACAGCTCGAGGTTCAGACCTGGTGCGATAGTGCCGGAGAAGGCGCTCAGTTTCGGGTCACTGCCCTCGACTTGAGTGGCCTCGACGCTGCGGACTGGCAGTATGCGGAGGGTCCCAACTCCGACTCGATCACGGATCAGCCGCTGGTGAGCGACGACTGGATTGCTCTGGACGACAGCGGTGGGGCGCTCACGTTTACACCAGCGTCGACAGGCGACTGGTTGGTGTTCGCCAGCGTAGAGGCGGTCCCCCAAACCGGAGTTGCCGGGGTCGACGAGATCGCCATTCGCACGACTTTGGATGGAACCGTCCTCTCCGGAACCCAGACGGGAGGCGACGTCAACGCGGTGCCGCTGGATGAGATCTACGGCTACCTCACCCACGACGTCGTTTCGCTGGCCGGCGGAGTCGCACATACCATTCAAGTCGAAGCAAACGGTGCGTCGGGTGGAGGCAACATCGGGTTCCGCCGGGTCAGAGTCCATGCCCTTCGTGTGGGCGCCTTCGCAGCCGGTGGGGTCGTACAGACGACGGATACCGGCGAGGTTCTGACGGGCACCGCGAGCTCGGACATTCTGCCCACCACGCTGTCGATGACGCAGGCGGCCGACTATCTCTTGCTCACTCGAGCGCAGAAGTCGGTCACGTTCTGGAGCGAGGCCAACATCCTCGTCAACGGCGTGCCGGCGCTCAACGACGGCTACGGAACCGGCGGGGATGACCTCGGACTCAACGCCACCGACGACCTCATCTACGAGCAGGGACTGCACATCGCGCCTGGCCTGCAAAATGCCGACACCGTCGGGATGCGAATCAGCAAGGTTGGTGGCGGTGGTTCCAACAACTACGGAAGCGACATCGCTCGCCCGGGTGGCGGCGACCTCAGCCTCATTGCGCTCCGGCTCGAGACGCTGATGCTGACCGGCTTCGAGGGGACGTCCTCCTCGAGCGCCGACGACCTCGCGACCCTCGCTGCACTTCGCGGTCTCTTTGGGGCCTCGGCTGCAACGACGGGCGACACGGCCATCCTCACCACGGGCTCCACCGCCCACTACTCGGTCTCCCTGACCGACCTCTCAGCAGCCAACGATTTCGGACGACTCACCATGGATCCCATCCTTCAAAATGTTCTCACCGGTCCCATCGAGGCCCACTACCCTGGAACGTCCGAGAGTCTTCCTTGGTACTGCAACGCGGGCGACTCCGCGGTGACTCTCGTCGAGCGGGTCAAGCGGCCCGCCGTCACCAACGGCACCACCGTGGTGCTCAGCGAGGGCGCGCCCGACATGAACAGCGTGGCGACGGTCTCGGTCGAGTACTTCTCCGACGCGGGGACCTGGGTTGCGTTGGCAGGGACCGGCGATGTGGTCATCACGGGCGAACTGGATGAGTCCGGTGCACCGTTTTGGGATCTGCGCTTTCAGCCCGACCCGGCAGCGTTCGCCGGCATCGCGGTGGGTGAACGAATCCGCCGTCGCTGGACGGTCACGATCACCGGCGGCACGTCGATGAACATTCCGCAGAAGGGGCACGGCTTCATGGTGGTCAACGAGGACCCCGAGGTCACTCCTTCGAGCTAAGCCCCGCGGCCGAACTCGACCTGCACCCCGAACAGTTTTCTCCGCGACAGCTTGACGAACCCGGCACTACCGTCGGTTCGTCGGGCTGTCCGTCGCATCGAAAAAGCTCCACCGTTCCATGTCAAAAAGCACCCTAGAACTCCGAGGCCGCGTCGTTCAAACCGGAACCGACACCGGCATTCCCGACCTCCGCGTCGTCGTCGTCGACCAAGAATCCCAGATCCCTACGATGATGTTTCGCGCCATCACCGATGAGAGTGGTGCGTACTGCATCGAACTCTCTCGCGACGAGGCCGCGAGTCTCTTTCCCCCCGGCCAAGGGCAGGTGTGGGACGCCAACCCGACCCTGTACATCTCCGTGTACAACGGGGATGCGCTTCTTCTCACCACCTCTGACCAGCTACAGATGCATGACATCGCGCGTGGGGCGTTTCCCACGGTGCTCGAGGTCAACGTCAGCGGCACGGCGGACATCCAGTTCTCTGTGCACGGGCGCGTCGTGCAGGCGGACGGCAGCCCGGTCGTTGATGCTCGGATTCGAGTGGAACGGGTTGAGGCCGCATCTCGCACTGTGGTCGCGTCCGGAAACACTGAGACCGACGGAACCTACGACCTCGGCTACGCAGGCGTGGACGCTTCCACCGGGACTGCCACCAATACGGCGATCGTGGTCATCGTCGACGATGCAACGACGGGCGATGAGATCGTCCGTACCCCGGTCATCGTCGACCCGGATCCGCGCCATCTCGTTGACCTGCTCGCGGCGGAGCTCGTCGACTACACGGGGCAGCCGGAGTTCGCTCGGGTATTGGCCGCGTTTGAGCCATGGGTTTCGGCCAACGCGCTTCCGAACCTGAGCAGCGACGACCTCGAGCTGCTGGTCAAGCGAAGCGGGATGCCGGCGGACCAGGTCGCGATGGCGATCCAGGCACAGCGGATTGCGACTGCGCGGGGGATTCCGGCCGAGGCGAGTTATGCGTTGATGCGGGCTGGGATGCCCGCGGATGTTCCGGGGCAGCTCGCGCAGTCGCAGCAGGCGATTCGGGGAGCCCTTCAGCGGGCCGCCGACGCTCTGTTGGTGCCCACCACGCTATCGAACGGGAACCCCTTCGACGTCGACGTGTTGACGGCTCTGTACGCCAGCGAGAAGAGCAGTGCGCTGGTGTCTGGTACGAACTCCGCGGTCCGAGACCTCGTCGCAAGCAGTGGGCTCGCGCCCTCGGTGACCGATTTGTTCCTGACCCGGTGGAGCGAGCACGAGGGCACCGCGGTCGAACTCTGGACGGATCTTCGCGCGGGTACAGACTTCTCTGCGCAGGATATCGATACCCTCGAGTTCACCGTAGAGACGTCCTCGGCGGTCGACGGCTACCTTCCGGCCCTGTCGGTTCTACAAGCCGACCGGGCCCAGGGAAGCATTTCCTCATTGTCCGATCTCGCAGGATGGGACGCGGCTGCCTGGACTGCATTCGTCGCCACGCACGGCGCCCCGGCAACCCTGCCCGGAGACCAGCTGGAGCGGGAGGGAGCTTTCGCGGTGGAGAGTCGCCGTCGAGTCCAGGCTCGTTTTCCTTCCCAGACGGTCGCTCGGCGATTCGGGGCAAGCCCGTCGGCACTTGTGCCAGGGGTCACGGAGTTCTTCGACGCCAACGCTGCCTTTGAGGTGGGCCGAACGAACGTGACTCGATTCTTCGCTGACAACCCGGGCGCGACGCCCTCAGGGTTCGTCGCCGCCGAGATGGAAGAGAGCGTGAAGCGTGTGCAACGCGTGTTTGCACTGACTCCCGAACACGAACGCTACGAGGTCTCCCGGGTCTTGCTCGATGAGGGCATCGACTCCGCGGCGCGAATCGTTCACATGGGTCGCGCATCCTTCGTTGACCGTTTTTCGACCCTGTTCTCCAGCTCCCACGCGAGCATGTCGGGGGATGACGTCGCGGCGCACGTCTACGGAAAGGCGATCGAGAAGCACGGGTTTTCGCTCGCAATGCTGGCGCAGTACGGGGCGTCGGCAAACTCAGTTGGTATTCCGGCGGTCGCGACGTACGCTCTCGACCCGGCAGCTGGTTCGGGTGCGACGACTTTGGCCGACCTGTTCGGTTCCATGGACTACTGCGCGTGCTCTCACTGCAGCTCGCAGTTCGGTCCGGCTGCGTACCTTGTTGATCTGCTTGCTGCACTCGATGGTGCGGGCGCACGCGACACTCTTGATGCGCGGCGTCCGGATATCGCGGGTCTCGATCTTTCCTGCGCGAACACCAACACACCCCTTCCGTATATCGACCTCGTCAACGAGCTCCTCGAGCAGGTTTCGGCCGACGCGGCCAGCCCGTTGCAGGCAGGAAATACGACCTGGACGGCGGAGGAACTCCGTCTCACGCGCGAGCCTGGACCTGCGCTCGCGAGCGACCCGTACGCTGGGCCAGAGAGCGCCGCGTTTCCATGGACACTGGGGAGGAGTGTGCATGGAACCGAACTGCGGGAGTACATGCGGGCACTCGGGTTCACGCGAGCCGACGCGATGCAGCTGTTTTCAGCTGAGGCGGGGACCGAAGTTGTCGACGCCGATGCGATCACTGCTGAACGGCTTGGAGTGAGTACGCGGGAGTTTCAGCTGTTCGCGGGCGATACAAGCGGTGAGATTCCCCAGATCTGGGGAGAAGCTCCTGGCGCAAACGGCTGGACTGACTCCCTTGCGCTGGATGTGGAGCGCATGCTCGAGATCACGGGATTGAGTTTTGAAGACCTGGGTCGAGCTCTGTCGATGCGAAGGGTCCGAAACGGGGTCACGAATACAGACCCCCTCGAGCTCCGGTTCGGTGACCCAGCATGTGATATCGGTCAGGCTTTCGTCCACGGGTTCGACGAAGCTGCTGCGACCTCGCTACACCGCCTGATCCGAGCGAGCCGGGCCACTGGCCTATCGTTTGAAGAACTCGACATTGTCGACCAAGCGCTTGGAGGGATCAACGGCACGACGATGCTGGCCGTCGCCGAGATCAAGGCTTTGCAAGCGCTCGGACCGATCGAGGTCGACGAGGCATGTGGCCTGTGGGCAGACCTCGACAGCCACGACTATGAAGGGCGACCCTCGCTGTACACGCGGCTCTTCGCCAACCACGAGGTCCTGGCGTCCGAGCTGGGGGCGTTCCCGCTGGATGCGGTGCTCGATGAGGCGGTGCATTTTCCGTATCTCAGGGCTGCTCTAAGCATCTCCGACGGTGACCTCCGGTTGCTCATCCAACCGCTGATCGATGCGTCCGAAGCTCCACCGAGCAGTCAACCACTCGTCGTGGATGCGAGCACGGTGCAAACCCTGTTCGCTCGAACTCGTCTCGCTCGGCTGTTGTCGCTCGACGTCGGTTCGTTTGTCATGTTCCTCGAACTCTCGGAGGTGGACCCCTTCGCGGGCCCCGTCGAAACCGCGGAGTTCATCGAGCAGGTCACCCAACTGCTCGGCCATGGAGTGAGCGCCGAGGATGTCGACTACCTCTGTCGAGATCGCCTAACACCAGGGGTTGCGGACCGTTCGGTCGAGGTCGACGGCGTTCTCGAGTCACTGGTCGGCGCGCTGACCGAGATCGAACGCAACGCCGCGGTCGAGGGAACGCCGCAGCAGGCCGTTGTTGCGCACGCGGAGACGCTTCTCGAATCCCTGAGCGTCGCACGAGACGCTGTGTCGGGGCTTTTCGGTGCGAGCCTGGACGCGGGCATCGGCGAGCCCCTCCAACAGCTGCTTGCATTGGTCGGGGATCCACATACCCTCGCGATCTCGTTGACCAGTGAGACGCCCGAAGCTCGGTTCGCGATTCTTGCTCCCCTACTTGAGGAAGTCCGGCTTGTTCGTGGCTATCGAGAGAGCGCGATTTCCATCCTTGCCGCCGAAACGACGCTCGACGGGGATCTGGTGGCACAGCTGGCTTCCGATCTGGTGTTGATCGCGGGGGAGCCAGTCCTTGACGTGCTTGCCGACCCAGCCGTTGCTCCCTCCGAGGTCGCGACCTCTGCGTCGCATCGCTCGGCAGTGGAGCTGATGCACAAGGTCGGGAAGCTGGTCTCGACCGTCGGGCTGGATGGGCGTGACATGACGTGGCTCTTCCTTCCTGGCGAGGGGGCCTCGTCGCTCCTGCTCTCGGACCTTCCTACCGACGAGCCGCTGGCCGGCGAGGCCCGGACGAACTTCGCGGGTCTCCTCGAACTCGTGCGGTGGGTAGCGGTTCTTGGCGAACTCGCCGACTCGGTGGATGGCTTGGGGAGCTTGAGCGAACTTGCGGTCGCGATGAACTGGCACGCGGAGGATGTCACCTGGGCGCGCTCCGAGCAGTGGCTGGAACTTACCGATGCCGACCTTCGGGATATCGGCACGATGTGGCAGCTCAGCAGGATGGCGGCCGCGGTGAGAACCACGGATGTTCGCGCCGCCGAGCTGGCGCAATGGGCGAGAGCGACACCGAACGCATCGCTGTCCGGCGCAGCCCGGAACGCGCTCCAGTCGCACTACGACGAGGCACAGTGGGCGAAGGTGATCCAGCCGGTTTCCGACCACCTCCGCGTGATGCGTCGGGACCTGCTGCTGGACTACATCGTCGACCGAGACGGCTTCGCCAACCGAGATGCCTTGTTCGAGCACTACCTCATCGACGCCCAGATGGGCGCTTGTACACTGACCTCTCGAATCAAGCTCGCGATCAGTGCCGTTCAGCTGTTCTTCCAACGCAGCCTCATGCAGCTCGAGGCGGGAGTCAGCCTCGCGCCGGGCATTGAGCGTGAGTGGGAGTGGCGCAAGAACTATCGGGTTTGGGAGGCGAACCGAAAAGTGTTTTTCTATCCGGAGAACTGGGCGACCCCAGAGCTTCGGACGGACAAGACGCATCTCTTCCGCCGATTGGAGGCGACAATCCGACGGGCGGACCTGACGGAGGCTGCCGCGGAGCAAGCGGTGGTCGAATACGTGGTCGGGCTCCACGAAGTCTCGCAGCTGATCGTTCTCGACATCCATCGGTGGAATGAGCCTGCGACTGGAAACCTCGTGGAGTCGGTGGTGGCCCGGACCCGCGCGGCGCCGTCGGAGTTTTTCTATCGCTCGCGGATTGCGAAAGGAGTCTGGTCACCGTGGGAGAAGATCGAGGGCGGAATTACCGGAGAACACGCGATCATCAAGGCCATCCAAGGGCGCGTCTTTGTCGTCTGGCTTGAGTTCCTCGACGCGAACCAGCCGAAGGGAAAGGCGGGCAGCAGCAAGAATCGCCGCCCGATCCTGTCTTGGTCAGAGCGTTGGCAGGGCGAGTGGACCCCGAAGCGTACGATCCCGGCGCTCAAAGGAGGGGCGAAGGCGATCTCGAACAAGCGATTCATGCTGTGGGGTGGGACGTCGAGCGACCCGCTGGCTGTCTATGTCCTGTTCTTCGAACTCAATGGTGGCAGCATTGTTCGTGCCTGGAAGGCAAACTTTGACCCCGTGCTCAACGTGATGACGAACGCGGGGACCGCGGAGGAACTCTTTAACACGAAGAAAAATCTTGCGATTCAAGGCGCGATCAGAGGACAGCGTTACGTATACGGTCGTCCCCCCAACAACGACGGTGGATCACTCTCAGATGTGTACCTTCACCACTTCGCGGATCCCGAACGAGACACCGCGGTGTTTCGGGTGGACCGCCTCTCGCGGAAGCCGCCAGTCTCGCTCAGCCATCAAGGGGGCCTGCCGTTCGCAGACCCGCGGACCTACGTCATCGACTTTTCCGGAGGAGCGATCCTCGGAGAGGGAGTGCGGGGTGCGTCGGACCAGGTCGGGGCGGCGTCTCAAAGCTCGGGCGACCAGGCCCAACTCCTCAACGCCGACTTCGAGATCCTCGACGACGATGAGCCCAACCCGCTCCAAGTGGATGCCTACCAGCTCTCTGAAACCACGCTCGCTGGTGAGTACGAGTTCTCCACCGCGGGAGGATTGATTGACCTCGCGACAGCATCCGCGAGTCTTCCGGCTTCCGCGCAGGCACTGCATGGCTTCCGGTTCGAGTCGTTCTCACATCCGTACACTGGGGTGCTGCTTGCGGAGGTGGCTGCCGGTGGGGCCACGGCGCTCTTCGAGCCTCGCAACGAGGAGCTGCGGCGCCAATTGCTGGAGGAGGAGTATCTCTTTCACGAGAGCGACGACCCGGGAGAACTCGACGAGATCTCCTACCTCGCAACCGACCGCGTTCTCTCCCCGCTCCCGAAGCGGTCGTTCGACTTTGAAGCCGGCGGAGCGTATTCGGTCTACAACTGGGAACTCTTCTTCCATGTTCCGTTGTACATCGCGAACCGTTTTCGGTTGGAGAACAAGTTCGCGGACGCCGATCGTTGGTACCGCTTTGTGTTCGACCCGAGCCGAAGCGCGGAGGACCCCGCCGAGGGGGCGGAGCGGTTTTGGAATGTGAAGAAGCTGTTCCAGGAATCGGAGTCGGGAACACTCGACATCGTGCAGGAACTCTTCAGCAACGAAGGACCCGACGCGAGCTCCGAGGCGGTCCAGGCGTTCAAGAAGGGCGTGCAAACATGGCTCGGCAATCCGTTTGACCCGCACGCGATCGCAACCGTGCGACCGGGCACGTATCGCTGGGTCGCCGTAAAGGGCTACCTGGACAACTTGCTTGACTGGGGCGACGCGCTCTTCCGAAGGGACACGATCGAGTCGATCAACGAGGCGACGCAACTGTACCTGCTCGCTGCGGAGTTGCTGGGCGAGCGGCCCCGAAGCGTTCAAGCGCTGGAGACGGAGACTCAGACGTACAACGACCTCGATGACCCGAGCTTTTTCGGAGGGTACTCCGAGTTGGAAGGCTGGGACCCGCTGCAGGGGACGGACCCTTCGTCTCCGCCCGGCGGAGCTACGTTCAGCAACTCGTTCCGGGTGGAGTCGCCCGTCCCGCCGTTCAACCCTGTGCCGACGTCATTGGCGGCTCCAACCACGCCCCTTCCTCCGGCGGTCGGGGGAATCTCCGGCTTCGCCCCGGACCTTCCGGCTCCTCTGTGGTGGACGTTCTGTCTTCCTCCCAACCCCGAGCTGTTGGCGTACTGGGATAGGCTTGGCGACCGGCTATTCAAGATCCGGAATTGCCAGAACATCGAGGGAGTCGAGCGGATGCTCGCCTTGTTCGCTCCACCGATCGACCCAGGACTGCTCGTTCGCGCAACTGCGCTGGGAATCGGGCTTAGTGACGCGATCGAGGGGACGTTCGCCCCCACACCAACCCACCGATATCGGGTGCTCGCGGCTCGGGCCGTTGACCTGGCTGCTGATGTTCGGGCTCTGGGGGGCGCGCTTCTGACAGCGATTGAGAAGCGCGATGGCGAGTCTCTGAGCCGTCTGCGCGCAGTGCACGAAGTTTCGACGATGGAACGTGCACGGGCCGTGCGGAGCGAGGCCATCTCCGAGGCAGAACAGCAGATTGAGGCGCTGGGTGTTTCTCTTTCAAATGCTCGAGAGCGCCACCGATACTTCACCCACCTCGGCGAGAAAGGCCTGATCCAATCCGAGGAAGACCATATCTCGCAGTCGGCGTACGCGCAGCGTAGCCATCGGACGAAACGCAGTGTCGAGATGGGGGCGCTCATCGGTTCCATGCTTCCCATGACCTCAGTCGGAACGAATAACTCTGTGTCGTTCGGGTCAATGCAGATGTCGGCAGCCGCGTCACTCGTCGCGGCAAGCTTTGGTGGGGACGCAGCAGAGTCTGAGATGCGGGCGCAAGCGGCACTGGTAGCGGCGGGGCACACGCGACGTTTCGAGGATTGGAAATTCCAGGCCGCGTCCGCGGAACGCGATGCCAAGCAGCTCGAGCGCCAGATCGTCGCCGCGGAAATCAGGTTGGCGATTGCCGAACGGGAGCTCGCGAATCACGACCATCAGACCGACCAGTCCAAGGCGATGAGGGCCTTCTACCAGGACAAGTTCTCGAGCGAAGAACTCTACGATTGGATGATCGGGCAGATCTCTGGTCTGTACTTCCTCGCCTACAAACTTGCGCTGGATATGGCAAGGAAGGCGGAGCGAGCGATGCAGTTCGAGCTCGAAACCGAAGACGCGTTCATTGGGCCCGACTACTGGACGAGCCTACGAAAGGGCCTCATGGCTGGCGAACGCTTGCACCTGGACATCAAGCGGATGGAGTCGGCGTACCTGGAGAAGGACAAGCGGGAACTCGAACTGACCAAGCGGGTCTCGTTGCGACAGGCTGCTCCGGGGGCACTTGCCCAGCTTCGCGAATCCGGAGAGTGCGAGTTCGAGATTCCGGAGTTGCTCTTCGACCTGGATCACGCAGGCCACTACCTGCGGCGGATGCGAGCGGTTCGGGTCACGATGCCGGCGGTCGCGGGGCCACAGACGAGCATCGGAGCCACGCTCACGTTGCTGCGGGATGACCTTCGGACGGAGGCAAGCCTGGAAGACGCCGCTGTTCGCACGACGTACGGTGGAACGAAACGCATTGCGACCAGTCACGCCCGCGAGGATGGCGGGCTATTCGAGCTCAACTTCCGTGACGAGCGGTACCTTCCGTTCGAAGGCGCGGGTGTGGCGAGCCGCTGGAGTCTGCGGTTGCCCACAGCGGTGCGGCAGTTCGACTACAACACGATCACGGATGTGGAGATTCGGATCGACTATACGGCTCGAGACGGCGGTGCTTCGTTCCGTGATGATGTGGAAGGGGAGCTGCAGGCCTCGCTGAGCAACGCCCTCGATGCTGCTACGGAGAACGGGATCGCGATGGTCCTCAGTGCGAAGAAGGACTTCGCAGTCGACTGGGAGCGGTTCCTTCGCCCGGCGGATGGTCAGCTCAGCACAGTCATGGAGGTGCCGATCACGTCGGATCGCTTCCCGTACCTGTTGCGGGGCGCAACCCTCGAGGTCGCGTCAGTCGAGCTGCTCATGGTCGGCGCGGGCTATTCCGGCGGAGAAGGGGATGCCACGTTGACCTCTCCATCGGAGGGTGACCTCACGATGTCGTTCGACGAACAGAGCGGGTCACTCGGCGGATCGTTCGATACCCCGGTTTCGGTTGGTGACCAAGCATGGGGTCTCGACCTCGGCTCGGCCGTCAGCATCGACAACGCAGATGAGGTCGAGGACCTCTGGGTGATCGTGCGCTTCAACGCCACGCTCCCCTCTTCCTCCTAGCGTGACGCCGGAGCCCTTTGGGGCTTCGCCACGAATCCAAGCGGCGGTCGGGGTCATTCCCGGCCCCGGCCGCCGCTTTTCTTGGGCCCTTGTGGCCCCAACGATTTCTTTTCTCGGACCGAAACGATTCCAGCGATGCAACGAAACGACGATGAAACACCAACGCTTGGTGATGCGGTTGGCGCGGCTCCCCAAGCGGAGCAGCCCGCAGCCCCACAGTCTGGCAACCGCTCTTCAAGCGGGTCCGGTGACGACGCCGAGCCCACGCCGGCGCAAGCGCAGCCCTGGGTGCCCAAGGTGGAGCTGCCCCAAGGAGGCGGTGCGATTCAAGGCATCGGCGAGCGCTTCGAGGCCAATGCGTTCACGGGCTCGGGCTCGATGTCCATTCCGATTGCGACGTCGCCTGGCCGCGGAGCGGTGGCCCCTTCGCTGGGCCTGTCGTATGCGTCGGGTTCGGGGAACGGCCCGTTTGGGCTCGGTTGGTCGATGAGCGTGCCGGCGATTCGGCGCAAGACGGAGCAAGAGCTGCCGCAGTATCGGGACGCGGTCGAGAGCGACACGTTTGTGATGGCGGGCTCGGAAGACCTGGTGCCGGTCCGCGATGCGGGGGGCACTCGGGTTCGCGAAGACCGGGACGGGTTCTCGGTGTATCCGTATCGGCCCCGGGTCGAAGGGGGCTTTGCTCGGATCGAGCGCTGGGTGTCGCAAGCCACGGGCGAGACGCACTGGCAGGTCCGCACGCCGGACAACACGTTCGCGCGCTACGGCAGCTCGGAGCAGTCTCGGCTGGCCGATCCGGAAGACACGACGCGGGTGTACGCCTGGAACCTCGAGGAGGCGCGGGACGACCGGGGCAACATCGCTCGGTACACGTACAAAGCGGAGGACGACACGGGCGACCTGGGGGCGTTCATTGCGGAGAGCAACCGGGCCCCGGTGGCCAACCTGTATCTGTCGCGGATCGAGTACGGCAACGCGGAGCCTGATGTCGCTGCGGACTTCCTGTTCGAGGTGGTGTTCGACTACGGCGAGTTCGGGTCGGTCGACGAAGCGGGGCAGCACTTCATCACGCCCACCGAAGAGCGTCCGTGGGCACTGCGCTCGGATCCGTTCTCCAGCTTTCGTGCGGGCTTCGACATGCGCACGCGTCGGCGGTGTAGTCGGGTGCTGATGTTCCACCGGATCGCGGCGCTCTCGGAGGAGCCGCGGCTGATCGCGTCGACGGACTTCGTGTTCGACGAAGACGCGCATCTGGTCAAGCTCACCGCGGCGGTTCAGCGGGCGTACGCGTTCGACGAGGTGACGGCTGGGTACACGGCCGAAGAGCTCCCGGCGCTGGAGTTCGAGTACAGCGCGGTCGAGTTCTCGCCGCGGCTGGTCGAGATCGACGAGCGCAGCCTGGAGAACGTCGGTCCCGGCGTGGACGGCAGCGAGTTTCGGTTCGTGGACCTGGACGGCGAAGGCCTGCCGGGCATCCTCAGCCAGCAAGGCGATGCGCTGTACTACAAGCGTCCGCTGGGTGACGCGCGGTTCGGCCCGCTGACGCTGGTGGGTGAGCAGCCGACCACGGCCAAGCTGGGCCAGGGCGCGCAGCTGGCCGACCTCGACGGGGACGGTCGGCTCGAGCTGGCGGTGCGCACGCTCTGTCTCTTATACACATCTGACGCTGCC
>OJGU01000076.1_pt1 | contig 68593 bp, 58 predicted proteins | sample 1594741 | NCBI WGS metagenome assembly OJGU01 (sample SAMN05416841, study PRJEB24817) | seawater metagenome | isolation source: Sea water | place: Canada:Atlantic | collected 2013-07 | reverse complement strand
CGAGATGTAGAGAGGTCTCGTGGGCTCGGAGATGTGTATAAGAGACAGGGTCTACGTCGCGTTCGACCCGGACCTCGACCGCACAGTGGCGGTCAAGGTGCTGCACGTGGGCAGCGACCGAGCCCAGGAGCGGCTCCTGCGAGAGGCCCGCGCGATGGCGCGGCTGTCTCACCCCAACGTCGTCCCCGTGCACGAGGTCGGCTCGTTCGACGGGGGCCGGTTCGTCGCGATGGAGCTCATCGAGGGGGGGACCCTTGGCACGTGGGCGGACCGTCGCGGCTGGCGCGAGATTCTGCGCGCCTGCATCGGTGCGGGGCGGGGCCTGCAGGCCGCGCATGAAGCCGGGCTCATCCATCGCGACTTCAAGCCGGCCAACGTGCTCTGCGACGCGGACGGACGGGCGCGGGTCACAGACTTCGGGTTGGTGCTGGCCAGGGCGGAGACCGAAACGACGGTCGACGTCGGGGACCGCGTGGACGACTCGGAGCCGCCGAGCGAAGGGCTCACGCAGACCGGTTGGGCCGTCGGCACGCCCGCGTACATGGCCCCCGAACAGTCCTCAAAGGCCGTCGTAGACGAACGATCGGATCAGTTCTCGTTTTGCGTCACCACCTGGCAGGCGCTTTGCTCCGAGCACCCGTGGGGTGGAGGTCGAGCCCGTACCCCGGCGCCCCGCTGGCCGCCGAGCGCTCCCAGGGTCCCCCGTGGGGTCGTTGGTGCGCTGCTGCGGGGTCTGAGTTTGGACCCGGTGGACCGATGGCCTTCGATGGCCGCCTTGCTCGAGGCGTTGGAGGCCGCAAGCGCTCCACCCCGGCGAGGCCTCCGCGCGTTGCTCATCCTGGCGCCCTTGGGGTCCGCCGGGCTCGCGGCGGCTGTGTTCCTCTCGCGTCCGCCGGACGACGCGCCCTGTGAAGATGCTGGCCGTCATCTCGAGGGCGTGTGGGACGGCCAGCGGCGCTCGCAGGTCGGCAACGCGCTCGCGGAGAGTGGGGCCACGCATGGCCCCGACACGGCCGCGCGGACCCAGGTGCTTCTCGATATGTACAGCCAGGCTTGGGTGGAGACGCACCAGCGGGCGTGTCTCGCGAGCCAGCGGGGTGAGCAATCGGAAGCGTTGCTCGACCAAAAGATCGGGTGTCTGCAGACCCGGCGCGCGGAGCTGCGAGCGCTGGTCGACATCCTCGCTGCGGCAGACCGCAGCACCGCGAGTCGAGCCGTCTCCGCTGCCCGTGAGCTCTCGCCCTTGGACCGCTGTGAAGATGTGGTGGCGCTGCAGGAGTCGGCGTGGACGGCCGAGCCACATCAGGTGCAACTTCTCGGCCGCGTGCGCGACAAGGTCACCCGTGCCCGCGCTCTACACAGTGCGGGGCAGTATGCCGACGGGCTGGCGGAGGCGCGCTCCGCCGTGGCGCTCGCCGAGGAGCTGGGCGGCGCACCCGTGCGCGACGAAGCCGACTACATGGAAGGGGTGCTGCTCGATTCGGTGGGAGAGTACGAGGCCGCAGCGGAGGTGCTGACTGCGGCGGCATTGGATGCCCAGCGGCTCGGACATCACACCACGGCTGCGAAGGCGTCCACGATGCTCGTGTCGGTTTTGGGGGGACGGCTGGGTCGATCCGCGGAGGCAGCGACGTGGGCTCTCCACGCCGATGTTGCGATCGAGCAGGCCAGGTTGGGACGCTCGTGGGAGTCCAGGCTGCACACCAACCTCGGCGCGGCGTACAACGTCGCGGGCGACTTCGACAAAGCAAGCGTAGAGCTCACTCGAGCGATGTCACTCGCGGCGGAGCCTGAGGGCGAGACCGACAACATCGATGAAGCCGCCGCGACCGCGGAAATGGCCAGCCTTCACCAGTCCCGCGGACACTATGAGGAGGCGCTCCGCCTGCACCGCCGCGCGGCCGAACTCGCAGCCCGTGCCCGCGGGACCGGACACCCGCAGGTCGCGACCGAGTTCGACAACGTCGGCAATGCCCTCAGCGCGCTGGGACGCTTCGAGGAGGCACTGTCGTTTCACGAACGGGCGCTCGAGATCTTCGCGCACCAGGGCTTCGATCATCCTTCGTACCGCGCGGCGCTCTCCAATCTCGGGTCGACCCAGCTTTCAGCGGGGAGGCTCGACGAGGCGGTCGAGACGTTTGAGCGCGTTGCAAAATCCGCGAGCCGCAGTGGTCACGACCCCCTCAACACCGCCGTCGCCTACGTCAACGTGGCTGGCGCCTTGGGCTCGGTCGAGCGCTACGACGAAGCCGTGACCTACGCACAGCGAGGCGCGAGGGGCCTGGAGGACCGGCTCGGGCCCGAGCACCCCTTCGTCGCGAGCGCGTTGATCAACCTGGGCCTGAGCCAGCTGGGTGCACAAAGGCCCGCGGCAGCTCGCAGATCGTTTCGCCGCGCGCTCGAGATTGCGGACGGGCAAGAGTTTCCTCCCGCTGATCTCGCGACGGCGCGATTTGGCCTGGCCCGGGCGCTCGGACCCTCGCCCGAAGCACGCAGGCTTGCGCAGGAGGCCGGTTCGGCCTTCGCCGCCGCGGGCCAGGAGGACGAAGCAGCGCGGGTCGAGGCGTTCTTGGCCCCGTGATCCTCGACGCTCGTGCCGCAGGGGGCCTACGAGCGTACACTGGCAGCAGTGCAAGGGGGTCTGTCGGCGGCGTTTCTGGAGGCGATGGGGCCCGGTGGAGCGGAAGACCTCGAGCACATCGAGCTCGAGTCTCGGTTGCGGGACATCGTACAGACCGCTCGCCGATCGTGGCCGGGCATCGACCTGGACGAGGCTGAGTTCGTTGCGCATGCGGGTGCCCTTGCAGGGCGCGGCGACACACCGGCGACGTGGTTCGAGCAGGTTCGCCCCGGTGACCTGTGGCTGGCGTTCGCATGCGTCCAAGGACGGGTCGCCGGCATCGAGGCGTTCGAACGGCAGTTTCACGATGACATCCGCCGCGCTCTGACGCGCTTCGGCCGCAGCGCGGAGCAACGCGACGAGCTGCTGCAGGCGCTGCGAGACAAGCTCTTCGTCGGATCCGAATCGTCGCCCCCGAAGGTGGCTTCCTACGCTGGAGTCGGTTTTCTGCAGAACTGGCTTCGCGTCACCGCAGCCCGCACGTTCGTGGATCTGCGTCGCCGCGAGCACGCTGCCCCGCCCGAGGTCCGGCTCGACATGGCGCTGCTCGCCCAGAGCGACTTCGAGTTCAACTTCCTCAAAGAGCGCCATCGTGGCGACTTCAAGGCCGCCTTCGCCGACGCCACCGCGGCGTTGGAGCCTGCGGAGCGGAACCTACTGCGGCGTCGACTCGAGGGGCTCAACGTCGATCAGCTCGGCGCGCTGGAGGGCGTGCACCGATCCACGGCTGCGCGGCGCCTGGAGAAGGCCCGCCACCGGTTGCTGCAACAGACGCGGACGAAGCTGGGCGAGCGTTTGGGAGTCGACCAGAGCGAGCTGGACAGCGTGATGAGACAGGTGCAGACGCTCGACGTCAGCCTGGAGCGCTTGCTCCAGTCCAAAGACCCCGTCTGAGGGAATCGCAAGAAAACGACGTCCGGGCCTGCGACGAAATCCGCGTCACACGTCCGAGGACGCATGCGCATCGCCGCTCTCATCACAGGAATCCTTGGTGGCCTCTGGTCCCTGCTGCTCGGCATGAAGTGGCAAGGAGATGCCAACCGTCACGCGGACCTCGTCGCTGCTGCCCAGAGCGCCGGCGCCGACCTGGGCGAGGTCGGCTCGTTGATGACCGCGAGCTGGTTTCTCGTCGCGGGAGCGCTCGTGGGGATCGTCGGTGGCGTCTTGGCGTTGCGGGGCCGGGGCAAGCTGGGCGGCGGATTGATGCTGGCGATCGCGCTTCTCCCCGCGATGTTCACCATGAAAGCCCTCGCTGGCACGTTCTTGCTGGTGGTCGCCGGTGTCCTCGCGCTTCTCGCCAAACCCAAGCGGGTCTCGAACTGAGTCGGGGGTTCTGCCCAAAACCCAACCCAGCTCACACAATCCTCACCCCGCTCGACAAATCCCACGTTCTTTAAACTCAGCCCCGGGTTTCCCCACCTCTCCAATGGACGGGCGTTGAGTCGCTGCCGCGGATGGGAAGAACGATGAAGAACGAAAGCACGGGGAAACACATGTTCGGGAGCTGGAAAATGGCGTTCATTGCGGTCTCGGTCGCTTGCGGGCTGTCGGGCTGCGCCGAGGGAGAGGGCTCTGGCGAGGCGCTCGATGACCAGAGTTGGGAGGGAGACGACAACTTGCCGGGGACCGAAGAGCCGCATGAGCCGGAGACGTTTCCTGGGGAGGGCCCCTTCCCAGGAGACGAGCCCGGTCACAGTGAGAACAACGCTCCACCGCCCGCCGACAACGCGTTCCCGGTCGTGGGTTATGTGCTGGGCGAGTCGTGCTCCAACGGGTTTGGGGATCCTCGGCCCAACGGGCGGACGCACGAGGGTCTCGACTGCTTCGCGGCACAGAACCACGCCCCACTGGTGGCGGTCGAGAACGCGACGATCCGGGTCGTGAGAACGGCAGCGGAGAGCCCCGGGTTCTCCGGAAACAGCATCTCGATTCGCGGCGACAGCGGTTGGCGCTACTACTACGGCCACATCGAATCGACCCCGTTTCGAAAGGCCGATGAGGGCGTCACGCGGGTCCAGAAGGGTCAGGTCATCGCGCTGATGGGATCGACCGGGACCTCGGTCGAGCACCTTCACTTCGAGGCGGCGCCGGGCAACAGCGATGCGGTCGACCCGTACCCGTTCATGGGGACTTGGCAACGGACCGCGGGGGACGCCGCTCCGCCGGCTCCGGCTGGCGATGCGCCGCCGCCCCCACCCCCGCCACCACCGGTGCCCGGATGCGGGATGCTCGTCCCCGGTGAGGTCCTCGCACCCGGAGAGATCATGTACTCGTGCGACGGGCGATTCCAGATGCAGCTGCAGACCGACGGCAACATGGTGCTTCGTGTCGTCGACTACGTGGCGCTTTGGACCTCCGGAACACACGGCACGTCCCCCTCGGGATTGGTGATGCAGGAGGACGGGAACCTGGTGCTGTACGGCACCGATGGCAGCGCGATTTGGCACATCGGCACGCACGGCAACGCCGGAGCACACCTGACCCTGCAAGACGACGGCAACCTGGTTGTGTATCGGGGCAACACCGCGCTTTGGAACACGGGCCCGGCGTAGCAGTCCCGCACTCGCGGGGCGGCTGCCTCGCGAGAATGACCGGGCGGACATCATTTTTCCGACTGTCCGGGTAGAATCGAACGGTCGCATGTCCGGTACCCCCGATCCTCTGTCCGCCGCGCGTCCTCGTCTGGGCGCCGAGGCGGATGCGATCGCGTCCCGGGTGCTTGCGATGGTTGTTGCGGACGCGCCGTTGGTCGGACGCTATCGTCGCGGCAAGGTCTTGGGCTCGGGTTCGTACGGAGTCGTGGTCGCTGCCCACGATCTCGAGCTGGACCGCCCGGTCGCGATCAAACAGCTGCGCTCGGTCGGACCCGAGGCGACGGCCAGCGTCCTCGAGGAGGCCCGCACGCTGGCAACGCTCTCGCACCCCAATGTGGTGCAGGTGTTCGAGGTCGGTCTCGACCCCAAGTCGGGCGCGCCGTACACGGTGATGGAGCTCGTCGAGGGCGAGTCGCTCGACGTCTGGCTGCGGGCGAGGGCGAGGCCCTGGAGACGCGTGGTCGAGCTCGTCATTCAGGCGGCGCGCGGGTTGGCGGCCGCCCATGCCGCTGGCGTGGTGCACCGCGATGTGAAGCCGGCCAACCTGCTGCTCGCGACCGATGGCAGGCTGCGCGTCGTCGACTTCGGGTTGGCGAAGACGCAGATGTCGCCGACGACGGAGGGGGACTCTTCGAGCGTGGGGGAGAGTGCCCAAACCCGGGCGGGCGTGGGGACGCCGGCTTACCTGGCCCCGGAGGGGTTCGAGGGCCGGGTGAGTCCGGCCTCCGATCAGTTCTCGCTCGCTGCGGTCCTGTTCGAAGGGCTGACGGGGAGCCGCGCTGTACGGGGCTCGAGCCTCGACGAGATTCGCGACCGACATCGACGCGGGATCGAGCTACCGGCTGCGCTCCCAGGAGGTCGGGCCCTGCGCCGCACGCTGGCTCGCGGCCTCAGCAAGGATCCTCATCGTCGCTACGGCAGCATGGACGCCTTTGCCGATGCGCTCGAGCGCGCGCTTCGGCCTCGCTCCAGCTGGACGCTCGCCGTCGCCGCGTTGGGCACCCTTGGGCTGGGGGTTGCGTTGTGGGGAGGATCGTCGTCGGAAGACACGTGCACGACAGACCCTTCGGTCTGGGTGACTGCGCTGGACCGCGCGGGCGCCAACGAGAACGTGCGGGTCGCAGGTCGTGACTATGCGGAGGCGTGGAAGCTGGCGGAGCACGAAGCCTGTCTGGCAGGAGCGCCGCTGAACACCGACATCCGTCTGTGTTTCGACGCGCGGCGCTCGGACGCCGCGGCGTTGCTCGAACTCCATGGCCAACAAGGCTGGTCCGACCACGACGCGGCAGTCCAGGCCGTGCTGGATCTTGGTGACCCCGCCGACTGTGCCGCTCCTTCCGACGAACGTTCGGCGCCGCCTGTCGCGGCGCTCGCGAGTGTCGCCGCGGTACAACCCATGCTGTCGAAGCTCCGGGCGTTGTCCTCCGCGGCGAAGATCGACGAGAGCCTGCGCTACTCCGAAGAGGTGATCGTCGCCGCTCGGGATACCGGCTTCGACCCGATGATCGTCGAGGCGGCCTCGCTTCGTGCCCGAGCCCTGATGCTCGCGTCCGAGCTTGACGAGGCGCGCGCGGTCTACGAGGAGGCCTACTTCGCGGCGCGGAACGCATCCTTGCCGAAGGCGGCGGGCGCAGCAGCATCGAACCTCGCGTTCCTCGTCGGCTCCAAGTTCGACGACGTCGAGGGCGGCTATCGGTGGGCGGAGCACGCAAAGGCAGCCTATGGGAGGGCCGGTGTCGATCCGCTCACGAAGGGGGTCTACACGCAGGGCCTGATCAACCTCGCCCAGCGCGAGGGTCGGTTCGAGGAGCAAGAGCGGTTGGCCCGCGCCGCCGAGCAGGCGGAGATCGACGCCGGTCGCTCAGACTCGGAGGTCCGGGCCACCATGGTCGCCTACCGGGGCATGGCGCAGTACATGCGGGAAGACTATGAAGGCGCCCTCGAGACCTTCGAGGAGGGCACCGTCCTCGCGCAGGAGCGCTATGGGCCAGACACGGCCCCCGTGTCGGCTTTGCTCGACAATCGTGCCAGCGTCTTGAGGACTCTCGAGCGTCTCGAGGAGGCTCTTCCGCTTGCGGAGCGCGCTCTGAAGATCCGCGAGAAGACCTATCCTGCCGGGAGTGTGGATTTGGCGTACTCCTATGGCAACCTTGCCATCCTGTACGGCGACCTCGAACGCTTCGAGGATGCACTGCAGTACGCCGACCTCTCGATGAAGATCTTGGAAGACAAGCTGGGTCCCTCCAGCGGCGAACTCGCCCGGGGACACCGGATCCGTGCCGACATCCTGCACGCGCGGGGGCGGGAACACTGGCCGGAGGCACGAACGGGCTACCAGGCTGCGCTCGTGATCCTCGCGGATGCCGGCGATGAGTTCGCGGCCGATGTGGAGGCGGTCGAGACCGAACTCGCCAAACTGGGGCCGGAGCTCCAATGATCGGAAGCTCCGACGGTGAGCTTCTACAGGCGTGGCAAGGCGGTGAGGCCAGTGCCGGCCAGACGCTCGTGACGCGCCACCTCGAATCGGTCCATCGCTTCTTCTCCAACAAGGTCCGTGACTCGACCGAGGACTTGGTGCAGCAGACGTTCCTCGCGTGCCTCGAATCGGCGGATCGCTTCGAAGGGCGAGCGAGCTTTCGCGCGTACTTGTTCGGCATCGCCCGCAACCTCCTGTATCGCCACTATCGCGAGCACACCAAGGGGTTCGACCCACTGACGTCGTCGACCCACGTGATGATGGTCGAGCAACGCTCCCCGGCCGACGCGATGGCGGAGCAGGAGGAACAACGCCTGCTCCTGCGCGGCCTCCAGCGGTTGCCGCTCGACCTACAAACCCTCCTCGAGCTCGCGTACTGGGAGTCACTCTCGGACCAAGAGCTCTCCGAGGTTCTCGAGCTTCCGGTGGGCACGGTCAAGAGCCGGCTCCGGAAGGCTCGCAGCGAGTTGGACGCCCTATTGGGCACGGTCTCTGGGGACGCGGAGCTGCTGGGCTCTACCCGGCACACGCTCAACTCTTGGGCGGAGAAAGCCGGTCTCGGCCTCGCGCCCGCGGAGCCCGGGACTCGCCGCTAGGGGCCGTCCATCGACGCGCCCAAACGCCGACTTGCTAACGCTCGCAGACGTTCTCGAGTGAGAACTCGACGCTGCCGTTGTTGTCGCCACAGGTGGCGTCGGTGATCCAACAGGTGAGGTCGCCACCGAGATAGTCGAAGGTCTCGGTTTCGCTGATCATGTTGGAGAAGGCGGTGTTGGCGTTGATGTAGCGGATCCCGTCGGGGGTACGCATCTCATCGAACGTCACGCCGGTGCACTCGGCCAAGAAGAAGTAGCCGGTGGTTGGCGGGTTGTGGGGCGGAAGCCAGAGCGTGCCGGCGCTCTGGCTCGCGGTGGCACGATAGGTTCCGGCTGCCAGCCCCTCAATCGTTGCCCCCTGGCCTGAGGAGCCGCAGTTGTTGGCCCAGTCGACGGTCATCTCGACTTGGGTCACGCACTGGGCCTCGGAGCCGCACACCATCTCGCCTTCGCAGTCCGATTCGTCCAGGCAGGCCTGGCAGAGCGCGCATGCCTGACAGCTTCCGCCACAGTCGAGGTCCGTCTCGTCTCCGTTGTGTTCGCCGTCGTCGCAGACGGGAATGGTGCATTGCGAGGTGCAACCGTCGAACTCGTCATCGTTGCCGTCGTCGCACTCTTCGTCGTCGTCGGGAAGGCCGTTGCCACACGCCGCTCCAGCGGTCCCTGAGGTCGGACCGCTGGTGCCGGTGCTGCCCGTGGAGTCGGTCCCCGCGGAGGAAGTGCCGCTGGTGCTGGCGTCAGCCGAGGAGGCCGTCGACGAACTCGAGCCGCCGCTACTTTCCTCGGTTCCGTTGGTCGCGGTGGTCGTTCCGGGGCCGGATGTTGGCGTGTCCCCGGTGCCGAAGCTACCGGTGCCGCTTGGCTCGAATGACGTGCAGGCCCCGAGGAGGAGGAGCCACACCGTACCGAAATGCCGGACCTTCACCGCACAACCTTAGCAGCCTACCCACCGCCTGCTCAGGGAGCGTACAACCGCTCGGCCCGCATTCCGACCGGATGTGCGTACGAGGTGTGGCAGTCGCTGGAGCTGTCGTAGCCCGCACAGGCGTTCTGGGTGCTGTTGTTGTACGCGAACTGCGTCGCGACGAAGGGATCCGCGCTGTCGAGCACATGCACGCCCGGCTCTAGGATCGCGATGGTGAACCTGTAGTCGTCGCCGGCGGGAGACCAGTCGGCCAGCGGTACTCCATCCAGTTCGACGACCGCGGCGCCGTTCGCTCGTGCGACCTGGACATACTGTGTGTCCCACTTCGCGGGAGCCCCGATCGAGAAGTGTGTGTCTGCCTGTTCGAACGAGACATGTTGGTACATCGCCGGGTCGCCGATCCCTCCGGCCAGGTCACGCGACGCGAGATAGCCCACCACCATGATCGGCCCGTCCGCACTCGCGGAGAAGCTCGTCCCGAACGGCACGATCATGTCCACGTAGTCTCCTCGGGAGGCGAAGGTGTAGTCGTCGGCTGGCAGCCCCGGAGGATCTGTTGTGACTGTGATGCCGGCGTCGCCCCCGTAGACACGATAGTGGTGGTCCTCGTCCAGGCGCGGCGGTGGAGGAGGCACGACATAGGAGGAGCCCCAGGCTTCGAGCGGGATGAGTGCCTCGGTGAGCGGGTCGCAGCCACGGTTGGGCGCGGCAAGCTCAGGCACTGCGCTGCATCGACTTCCTCCGACGACATAGATCGGTGCCGAGGCTTCGACGACCATGCCCGACACGTCCCAGTCGTGGGGGTCCGCCTCTTGTCCCGAGGTGATGACCCGCATGCCCTCGAATCGTTCCACCACGTAGTCGTCGGACCACTCGCCCGCGGACACGGGGTCGATCGGAAGGCCCGAGCCCAACGTCCCGGCGAACTGGGCCAGCCACCGCACGGTGGTCTTGGGCTCGGTCGCTAGGACGTCGAAGTACGACGGCGTGCCGGCACCTTGAAACTGGAAGTAGTGCGGCGGAAACGATGGCACCACGTAGTGCAGGCCGAGCGCGGTCTCGGGGAGCAACATCGAGCTGTCGTTGCCCACGAACGGCTCGATCGGGCTGTAGGAGTAGGCGACGATCGGGCGATCGCTGTTCACCCAGGTCATCGCGCCAATGCGCAGGGTCGTGATCTCGCCCAGCGGGAGCGGGACACCGACCGGAATCAGCTCCGCGCCTCCGGGGGGTAGGATCACCGTCTGGCTGGGGGCCTCCGGCGTGGTGTTGCCGAACTCCAGCTCAAACAACTCGACGTTCGCTGAGGCCGTCTCGCTGGGGTTGAGCAGCAGCAGTCCATCCTGCGGCCAGTCCTCCAGCGGGATGTCGATCTCCGGGCCCAGGATCTCACTCAGTCCCATCTGGCGCGCGACAAGAAACGAACACCCGGACGACGAGTCGGGTGCACCCGGGTCGCAGGGTCCCAGGCACGCGTCCTGCTCACACGAATCGTCCTCGCACGGGATGCACGATGTCCCCGCAGGGCATGCGTTCTCGGTCCATATCGACCCCTCAGCATCACAGGACTCGAGCGTGGTCTCGGAGCTGCATCGGACCTCACCGGGAGTACACAGAAACTCTGGCGGTCCCGACTCGCTCGACTCCGCGACGGGGGGTTGCGTGGTTGACGTACTCGACGCGTCCGGACCGCCCGAGTCGTCGGTTGCGGTTTCTGCGGTCGTGCCACCGTCGTCGACGTTCGCGACGGAGCTGTCGCATGCGAGCAAGAAAAGCCCGAGCCCTAGGGGCGACCTGCCCAGCTTTCGAATCCTTCGGAGCATGACGGCAGGCTACGGGATGTGCATTGCACTTGGCCTGTTCGAAGGCGGCGAAAGGACAGGTCGCGCGGGCCGGTGTCCTCGATCGCGGACGGTCGAGGGAGCGACCGGCGTCCGGCCCGGCCACCGGGACCTGTGATGAGAGCGTCGCGACACGCCCTCGCCCCTCTCGCCCCCGCCTCCCGTCGGCCGGTTGAGAGGACCGACGGAAAGAAACCTGACAAGATTCGCCCCGAGACCGCTGTGCTCCTGACGATCACCACGACTCACTCGCCCGCAACGGACCTTGGCTATCTGCTTGGGAAGAACCCGTCCCGCACCCAAAGCTTCGAGCTCTCCTTTGGGAAGGGCCACGTCTACTATCCCGCGGCGAGCGAGGAGCGGTGCACCGCAGCACTCCTGCTCGATGTGGATCCGGTGGGCCTGGTTCGCCGCCCCCGGGGTGATGTGGCCTTTGCCCTCTCGCAGTACACCAACGACCGACCGTACGTGGCGTCGTCGCTCTTGAGCGTCGCGCTCGGACGCATCTTTGGGCAGGCACTCGGGGGCAAGTGCAAGGAGCGTCCAGAACTCGCCGCCCAACCCATCCCGCTGGAGGCTCGCATCGCGGTGCTTCCGGTTCGTGGGGGGGAGGCGCTGCTTCGCGCGTTGTTCGAGCCGCTGGGCTATTCGGTCGATGTCGAGCATCACGAACTGGACCCGGACTTCCGGGAGTGGGGACGGAGCATCTACTGCACGGTCGGGCTTCGAGCGACCGTGCGACTCCAGGAACTCCTCCGCCACCTGACGGTCCTCATCCCCGTGCTCGACGACAGCAAACACTACTGGGTCGGGCGAGAAGAAATCGACAAACTCCTGATGCGTGGGGAGGGGTGGCTCGCAACGCACCCCGAGCGAGAACAGATCGCGCAGCGATACCTCAAGCACCAGCGCTCTTTGGCTCGGGAGGCGCTCGAACGCCTTTCAGACGAGGATGAGCCCGAGGTTGTCGAGGACACGAGCATTCGCGAAGAGGAGCAACTCGAAAAGAAGCTCTCTCTCTATCAGCAACGGATGGAGGCGGTGATGTCGGCGCTCCGCCGCAACGGCGTCCGGCGGGTCGTCGACGTGGGGTGCGGGGATGGGAAACTCCTCAGAGAACTCGTGCGGGACAAGGACTTTGAGCGGATCGTGGGGATGGACGTGTCCGTCACCTCGCTGGAGCGAGCGATGAGCAGGCTGCGCGTCGACGAGTTCAGCGAACGGCAGAAAGCTCGTGTGGCCCTGTTTCAGGGCTCGCTCACCTACCGTGACAAGCGGCTCTCCGGATTCGACGGAGCGTGCGCAGTCGAGGTCATCGAGCACATCGACCCAACTCGTCTGGCGGCCTTCGAAGATTCGCTGTTCGTGGCGGCCCGTCCGGAGTGCGTCGTCGTGACGACCCCCAATGTCGAGTACAACGTCCGATTCGAGACGCTCCCAGCCGGCAAGATGCGTCATCGCGACCATCGGTTCGAATGGACGCGGGGGCAGTTCGAGTCGTGGGCGCAGGGGGTCGCGGACCGACACGGGTATGCCGTCGACTTCGAGCCGATCGGCCCGCTGGACCCTGAGGTTGGTGCGCCAACGCAGATGGGAGTGTTCACGCGATGACCGGTACGTCCTTGGAACTCCCCGAGCTGTGCTTGGTCGTTCTCGTTGGCGTCTCGGGTGCTGGAAAGTCCACGTTTGCCGGGAAGCACTTCCTGCCGAGCGAGGTCGTTTCATCCGACTTCTGCCGTGGGTTGGTCTCGGATGACGAGAACGACCAACAGGCGACCAGCGACGCGTTCGACGTGCTGAACTACATCGTGGGCAAGCGTCTCGCTCGCGGGCGTCTGACGGTGGTCGATGCCACGAGCGTGCGGGCCGAGGACCGCAAACGACTCGTCCGGCTGGCCAAGGAGCACGACTGTTTGGCCGTTGCCATCGTGCTCAACGTCCCGCCGAAGATCGCCGGAGAGCGGAATGAGGCTCGCGAGGACCGGAGCTTTGGCATTCGGGTGGTGAAACAGCAAGCCAGCCAACTTCGTCGGGGGCTGCGAGGCATGAAGCGGGAGGGATTCTCTCGGGTTCATATCCTCGGCTCGGTCGACGACGTCGATCAAGCGACGATCTCGCGCCGACCGCTGTGGAGTGACAAGCGCGAGGAGACCGGGCCCTTCGATCTGATCGGCGATGTGCACGGCTGCTACGACGAGCTGCGCACGCTCCTGGGCAATCTCGGGTACCAACTCTCCGGAAGTCGCGAAGAACCCGTCGTCGTCGCTCCTTCTGGGCGTAGAGCAATCTTCCTAGGAGACCTCGTCGATCGTGGTCCTGATTCTCCGGGCGTCCTCCGATTGGTGATGTCCATGGTGGAGACCGGCGCGGCGATCTGCATTCCGGGCAACCATGAGGTGAAGCTCTTGCGGAAGCTGCGGGGGAGGAACGTGAAGCTCAGCCACGGGCTTGCGGAGACCATGGAGCAGTTCGACCGTGAGCCCGAAGGCTTCGCCGAGCGGGTCGCGGATTTCATCAACGGACTCGTGAGTCACTACGTCCTGGATGGAGGTCGCCTCGTTGTCGCCCACGCGGGGATCCGCGAGGAGTATCAGGGGCGCGCATCGGGCCGAGTCCGCTCGTTCTGCTTGTACGGCGAGTCGTCGGGCGAGACGGACGAGTTTGGACTGCCGGTTCGGTATGACTGGGCGGAGGAGTATCGAGGGCGCGCGATGGTCGTCTACGGACACACGCCCGTGCCGGAGGCCGAGTGGGTCAACGGCACGATCTGTATCGATACCGGATGCGTCTTCGGCGGCAAGCTCACCGGGCTTCGGTACCCGGAGCGCGAACTCATTCAGGTTCAAGCACGGGAGACGTACTACGAATCGGTTCGACCCTTGAACACGGGTCGAACGGACGAACGGCCCCCGCAGGTTCTCGACCTCGCAGATGTCACCGGGAAGAGAACCATCGAAACTCGAGTCCGACATCGGGTGACGATTCGCGAGGAGAATGCTGTCGCGGCCCTGGAGGTCATGAGCCGCTTTGCCGTGGATCCACGGTGGTTGCTCTACTTGCCGCCGACGATGTCGCCGGCCGCGACGGCCCCCGGCGACGTCGCTCTGCTGGAGCGTCCTCAGGAGGCGCTGGACTACTTCGCCTCGAGCGGTGTGGACCGGATCGTGTGCGAGGAGAAGCACATGGGCTCCCGAGCGGTTCTTGTCGTGGCGCGAAGTGTCGAGGCGGCACAGGCCAAGTTCCGAGTTGGCGACGGTAAACAGGGCGTCATCTACACCCGAACCGGTCGGCCCTTCTTCTCGAGCGGTGAGCTGGAGGAGCAGTTGGTCGAACGTGTGGCGGCGGCCTTCGACCGCGCCGGATTGTGGGACGAGCTGCAGACGGACTGGGTCTGTCTCGACGCGGAACTCATGCCCTGGTCGCTCAAGGCGGCCGCGCTCCTTCGGACACAGTACGCGGCGGTTGGGTGCGCGGCCAAAGCCGCGCTGGACGAGGTGGTGCAGAGTCTGGTCGCGGCGAGAGACAGAGGGTCGGAGGCGCTGCTCGAACGCTTCTCGGATCGTCGCGACATGGTTGAGGACTACTCGGCGGCCTGGCGGCGCTATTGCTGGGCGGCCGACGACGTGACCGACGTCAAGCTGGCCCCGTTTCACCTGCTCGCGACGGAGGGGAGGACGTACTTCGACCAATCGCACGTCTGGCACATGGACACCTTGGCGAGGCTGGCCGAGCACGAGCCGACTCTCGTTGCGACGCCCTACAAGGTTGTCGAGCTCGCGGACCAGGCGTCCAGAGACGCGGTCGTCGCGTGGTGGGAAAAACTGACCGCGGACGGCGGTGAGGGCATGGTCATCAAGCCTGAGCAGTGGCTGGTTCGCGGCAAGCGCGGCCTCGTACAGCCCGCACTCAAATGTCGGGGCGCCGAGTATCTTCGAATCATCTACGGACCCGAATACACCGCCCCCGAGAACCTCGATCGGTTGCGCAAACGCGGACTCTCAGCGAAGCGGAGCCTTGCGTTGCGAGAGTTCTCGCTGGGCGTCGAAGGGCTCTACCGCCTCGCGTCAGGCGAACCCTTGTGGCGGGTACACGAGTGTGTCTTTGGCGTCTTGGCGCTGGAGAGCGAACCCGTCGATCCTCGGCTGTAGTCGAGAACACGATGCTCACTACGCCGATTCCACACCGCCCAGCTTCTCTGGGTTTCGCACGATCCACACCCCGCGCAGGCCTTGCTCATCGAATGCGAAAGAGGTCACTTGGAGGGTTCCGTTGGCATCGCGGCTGACGATCCCGGGCGCACCGTGGACCGTGGCAAAGCGGATCAAGCTGCCTCGCGCTGAGTACTTGCGGGCGAGGCCAACGAAGAACTTCACCGCACGCTCACGACCCACCAGGACGTTGAGCGCGGAGGGAACTCGACCCCCGCCGTCGGCACGGACTTCCACGCCTAGAACGAGCAGGCGGGTGAGCGCCTCGACGTCGCCGGTTCGGGAGGCGCGCCAGAACTCTTCGACGAGGGTTTGGGCGTCGTCAGGCACGTAGCGCGGGCGGACGTCGGCGAGGTGTTTGCGGGCTCGCGACAACAGCTGACGGCATGCGGAGGGGCTCTTGGAGAGGGCCTCGCTGAGCTGGGGCATGTCGAGGTCGAACACGTCTTTGAGCAGGAAGGCGGCTCGCTCGGAGGGGCTGAGCCGCTCGAGGGCCAGCATCAGTGCGACGTCGACGTCCTGTCGATCGCTGACCGCTGTGTGGGGGTCGCCAGTCTGCTCCGGACTGACCAGCGGCTCGGGAAGCCAGGCTCCAACGTACTGCTCTCGGCGCACACGAGCGGACTGTTGCAGGTCGAGGCACAACCGGGTGGCCGTACGGACCCAGTAGGCGAGGGGGTCGTTCACGTGCGCCTGCGAAGCACCCATCCAGCGCACCCAGGTGTCTTGCACGACGTTCTGCGCGTCAGCGACCGACGCGGTCATGCGATAGGCGAGCGAGAACAGTCGACCGCGTGAGCGCTCGAACAAGTCGGAAAGGGTGTCGGGGGCAGCCGTCATCCAGATGCGCGCACAGGGTGCAACGTGCGAAACGCTATCGCAATCCGGTTCCAGCTGTTGATCGCGCAGATCGCCATGGTGAGGTCTACGCGCTCGCGATCGCTGAACAACTCTTCGAGCTGCGCGTAGATGGCCTGCGGAGCGCCCCGCTGGCTCACTTCGGTGAGCGCCTCGGTCCAAGCCAGGGCGGCCCGCTCTCGGGCATCGAAGATCGGCGACTCGTCGAAGGCGGCCAGGACGTCGAGCTTCTGCTCGGGGACGCCGCCGGATCGGGCGTCACGCGAGTGCATGTCCAGGCAGTAGGCGCAGCCGTTGATCTGCGACGCGCGGATCTTGACCAGCTCGACCAAGCCCTTGCCAAGGGAGGACCTCTCCAGGACGTTCTCCAGCGCGACAAGCGGTTCGAACAGTTCAGGGGCGAGCCCGTAGTACTCGAGACGTTGCTTCATACCCCGAGGACGAGATGGCTCGGCTGTCTGTGACACGGGGCAGCCGGATTTCTTTTGTGTCCTCGTCTGTCAGCCAAAGAGCCGGCCCCAGAACCCCTTCTTCTTCTTGGGCTTCGGCGGTGGGCCCCCGCTCGCCTGCACGATGGCGGACACTTTGCCGTTCATCACACCAAACACCTTGGGCGTGATGGGGTGCGGTTCCTGCTCGAAGACACCTTGGGCCAGGGCGATGATCCTCGCGAGGTTCTCGGGCGCCTGGGCGCCGGCGGTGACGAACATCCGGCTCTTGACCGGAATGGCGACGGCGAGGAGCTCTTGCCCAATCGTCGCGTGCATGCGGTGCATGAACGCCTCGTCGAGGATCTTCTCGGCGGCATAGAAGTCGCCGTGCACGACGTAGAGATCCATCTCGATACCCATGTCGAGCTTCTCGATCTCGACGTCGACCTGAGCCAGGTTGCGAAGAGCTTCGGCCATCAAGACGTCATGCTTTTCCGGCTCCTCCTGACTGGTCGTGGGGTAGGCGACGTTGTTGGGGTGGTCTTGGCCGATGACGACCAGCGGACAGTCGGGGACGTTGTCGAGCAGCGGCCGGGCGTAGATGCCGTCCATTCCCCAGCTGCTGGGCTTGAGCACGACGACGGTGGTGCCATCGTCGCCTTCGGCGGGCTGGGTCGAGGCGAGCAGCTGAACCGTGGATTGGCCAGGCTCCGACAGAGCACGGATCGCCTTGTTGGCGGCGTTGTGCATGAAGCCCCCGGTGGCGGTGAAGATGAACGGCAACATGCCGAGATCGGAGGGGGAGATCTGCTCGTTGTCGGCAAAGACCTCGTCGGAGACCTGCCACTGCCCACCGTCGCCGATGCGCCGCAGGCACTCACCGGTGAGCGCGGCCAACTCGATCACCGCGGTCCACGACTCGATTTCTCCGAGGTCGGGGTCGTCCTCTTGTTGAGCGAGGAGCCGGGCTTCGAACTCCGCTAGCCCGGTGCCCGACACTGGCACGCTCTCGCGAAGCGCGACCCGGTGCGCGAGACCCGTGAGCGCTTCGTTCGCGATCTCGGTGGGCGTCCGAGGCGTGCCGGAGTAGGGAACGATCTCGGGCGTACCGGAGGCTGAGGACTCGAGCTCAGCCCCCGTCGAGGCGATGGCCTCGGATACCGCTTCCGAGGCGCCACCGAGGGCTGCGTACCGAACGCCCGCTCGCGGCTGACCAGCCTCCGTCATCCGGTGCGGAAGCAGCGTCCGGATGAGGGCGAAGAGCACCGACACCTCCGGCGTCTCGTCCATCTCTTCGGGCGAGCGGTGGTCGGTCTGCAGGTAGACCTTCCGCCCGTCCTGCTCCGCCGCCATGTCGATACGGTCCAACGAACTGAACACGTCAAGGTAGACGTACGGCAGCTCGTTTCGTTGCAACTACGGAGCGGGTGGGGCGCGTCTTATACGACCAGGTCCGAAAACGTCCAACGTCGCGGGCGCGTGGCTGCTATCGCTTACCCATCGAACTCGGTCACGACATTTGCTATCGGGCACTACGAACCCGGGATGCGCGGTTTGACGGGCGGTTCTTCACCGGCGTGACCAGCACCGGCGTGTACTGCAGGCCCATCTGCCCAGTCCGCACTCCGAAGCGGGAGAACTGCGTGTTCTTCGTTTGCGCGGCCGGAGCCGAGGACGCGGGCTTTCGGGCGTGCAGACGCTGTCGTCCGGACACCGCTCCTGGAACCCCGGCCTGGCGCGGAACCTCATCCACGGTGTCGCGTGCGCTTCGACTGATCGCAGACGGGGCCCTCGATGACGCCGGGGTCGAGGCGCTTGCGGATCGTCTTGGAGTCGGCGACCGATACCTGCGCCGCCTGTTTCACGAACACCTCGGCGCCTCGCCGCAGGCGATCGCGACGACCCGGCGTGTGCACTTCGCCAAGCACCTCATCGAGCACACCGAGCTCCCGATGTCGCAGGTCGCGCTCACTTCAGGCTTTCGCAATGTTCGGCGATTCAACGCGGCGGTCCGTAAGTGCTTCGATCGCACCCCAACCGAGATTCGCAAGCGCGCCCCTGGGACTCGAGAGGTCGGTGGCCCGCTCACGGTGCTGCTACCCGTCCGAGAGCCCTTCGACTGGGCCGACATGTTGGCCTGGATGACCCCCAGGCTCACCCCGAATGTCGAGCAGGTCGTTGGCCGCACGTACCGACGCTCCGTCGACCTCTCCGGCGATGTCGGAGTCATTGAAGTGGGCCCGACCCCCGCAGCGAAGGCATCGTTGACCTTGAGCGTGCCCGGTGATCTCGCGCTCCACCTCGTCGCAATCGCTGGGCGCGTGCGGCGACTGTTCGACCTGGACACGGATGCCTCTGCCATCGCCGAGCAGCTCGGCCGGGACCCGTTACTGCGCCCGGCTGCGCAGGCGATGCCCGGCACGCGTGTCCCGGGTTGTTGGGACCGCTTCGAGCTCGCGGTCCGGGCGATCGTCGGCCAACAGGTGACTGTCGTTGGTGCCACGCGTTTGTTCGGACGCATCGTGACGCGCTTTGGTCGGCCACTGCCGCGGGCTGTCGAAGGTGGACCGACGCAGCTCTTCCCGCATCCGCAGGACCTCGCGGACGCCGATGTCGCGTCGATCGGAATGCCGAAGGCCCGCGCGAACACGATCCGCGGGCTGGCACGAGCGGTCGCCGAGGGGGACGGCGTGCTGGATCTGGCGCCCGACCTCGACACCGCAATCCAGCGACTCCGAGCCCTGCCGGGAATCGGAGATTGGACGGCGCAATACATCGCCATGCGGGGGATGTCGGAACCCGATGCGTTTCCTGCCGGAGACCTGGGGCTGCGCAAGGCGGTTCGGGGTCGGGCGGATACGTTGCCCACGGCTGCCCAGGTACGCCGTCGTGCCGAGGGCTGGCAGCCGTGGCGAGCCTATGCCGCGATGATGCTGTGGCGTCAGGCATCAGCAGCCCAGGGGCAACAACCATGACGACGTGTCGAGAACTGAAGAGCCCGGTGGGAACCCTCCTCCTCGCAGCCAATGCAAAAGGGCTGACGCACCTGTTGTTCGCCGACGCCGATGGCCGACCACTGCGGGCCAAGGTTCGTCCTGACAGCGATGGGTCCGCACTGGCCGAGCAGATCCTCGGGGACACGCAGCTGCAGCTCACCGAATACTTCGCGGGGGCGCGGACGGTGTTCGACGTTCCGCTTGCCGCCGAAGGCACCGAGTTCCAGCGGGAGGTGTGGCACGCGCTCACCGAGATCTCGTTCGGAGAGCTCTCGAGCTACGGGGCGCTGGCCCAAAGCATCGGGCGCACCCGAGCCGTCCGGGCCGTCGGGGCGGCAAACGGAGCCAACCCGATCTCCATCATCGTGCCTTGCCACCGTGTCATCGGCCAGAATCGGAGACTCACAGGGTACGGCGGTGGGCTGCCGGCCAAACAGCTCTTGCTCGAGCTCGAAGGCGTGCGGTTCAATGGGGACCGAATCGATGCTTGAACTCAGGCCGAGCTGTGAGCACTGCGGTAAGGGGCTGCCCAACGACGCCCCCGATGCGATGATCTGCACCTTCGAATGCACGTTCTGTGCGGTGTGTGTCCAGGACGTGCTGCACGACGTTTGCCCGAACTGTGGCGGAGGCTTCGAGCGCCGGCCAACCCGGCCGAAAGCGTGGTTGGCCAAGCACCCGCCCGCCGCCACCGAGGTGCGATCTCCCGTCGAGGAGAACCAGTTCCTCGAGGCGAACCGGGGCGTCGACCCGCGCAAGCGCTGAGTTTCTTCGTGACGGAGCGCGCCGATTCGTGCACACCCGATGTGCACCGGAGGCGAGCCGCGCGATGAAGTGGAAGATCGAGATGAAGACGAACAGTGGCCGCGTCGATCGGCTGCAAGCTTGGGTCAACAATCGCCTGAAGATCGACGTCGCGTCGACGAAGGCTGAGTCGACCGCCTCTCCGCGGAACAAACCGGTGTCGATCGACTTTCGGGCCGAGGGCGCGCCAGGGTCGAAGGTCTCCGTGAAGGTCACCGACCTCGCCACCGAAAAGTCGCTGCTCTCCAAGACGTACACGATCACCGCAGGCGGTGCCTTCGACCGAGGACGGACGATCGCGTGAAGGCTTTGCGTCGTATTCCTTCGGCTGCCGCGGTGTTGTGCGTGCTGGCTCCCACGGCCGTACATGCCGATAGCGAGGCAGGCTCGAGGATCGTGTTCGGGGCGGCGGATGTGAAATTTCGCGGCACCAAGACCAGCAAGGCCACGTCGCTGAAGGCTGAAGGTGGGCTCGACCTCAACGGGGTGAGCGTCGCGGGGGGATTCACAACCAGCATCTTCCTCAAGGCACCTGCGGAAGAGACTGCGGGCAGCTATCGCACCCGCGTGGACGAGTTCAGTTCCGGATGGAGAGGGGGTCTCACGTTGGCGTACGAGTGGACCGACCAGTCCACCCGTGCCGACGTTGCGCACCCGTGCATGGTGCTGTTGCGTCGGGCATCCACGCTTGGCGAGTCGCGGGAGGAACTCGCCGTGGCACAACAGACGCGTAAGAGTGTGCTCGCAGAGTCGGGTCCGCAGGCGCCCGCCGTGCTCCCCGGCGCTCTCGATCCCGCGGCACGCGAGGAGTTGCAGTCCCGAGCTCGCCAGCTCGAAGCCTCATCGTCGGATGACGCGGCTCAGAGCCCGTCCGAGAGGGCTGCGATGCAGACCGAGTTGCGGATGATCCAGACCCTTCTCGTGCATGCGTCGTGGGCCGAGGCGGAAAACGTCAGGCGGCAGGCGGAGTTCGAGACCGAACGCGCCGCGTTTGAGGCCGAACGCGCCCAGCGGTTGGAGGCGGCGGTGTCGGAGGTCGAGATGCTGCAGGACAGTGCCGCGGCGGACGAGGAGCAGCTCGCCGAAGCTCACGCGCAACTCGCCGCGCAGGAGTACCGCCTCGGCGTCGACGGGAACTGTGAAGAGCTCCCCACCGGATGGCAGGTCCGATTGATCGGTTCGGGAGAGCTGGGTGGTCAGAGCTATCAATGGCGTCCCCTCGATGCGTCCAGCCCGGTCGAGCGGGCTCGGTATGCGGGGGCCGCCCAACTGACGCTCGACGCGGTCATCACCGATCGTCCGGACCGAACGGACCGCGAGGTCACCGGGTGGGTGTTGGCGCCGGCCTTGACCACTCGCTACACCCAAGAATGGAGAGATGCTCGCGACGTGGGCATTCTCGACGTCGCTGACGTGCAGCCTCCTGCGCTGGGAGAGGTCGCGATCGACTCTCGCATCGTCGGAGCGCCGAGTACCGCCCCGACGTTCTCAGTTCGGATCTTCAACTACTTCAACCCACCAACCCCCGGACGGAGGTTCGGGTTCGGACCCGCGGTTGCCGCGACGTGGGTTGGGGAGGCGCAGACGAGCGAGCGCATCCATTCGCCCTTCGGAGAGCATGTGGTCGTTCGCGCCGAGGCCTGGCTGTACTTCATGCCGACCGACTCCAACACGGTCAACACCCGTTTGGGGATCGCTCCATTTGTCGACGCCACGGTTGTTGGCCGAGACCCCGAAGATGCGGTCGTGGACTCTGGAGCCTTGTTCTCCTTCCAGGTTGGAAGGCCCGTGTACCGCTACTGATCTCGGCTCTTCATGCGGCGGCGGACCGCGAGTCCGATGGGTTCGAGACCCTCGCCACCGCTGCAGGAAGCGTTATCCGAAACCGAAACGGGACTCGGTCCGCGGTCACGTCGACCCCATCGAACTCCATGTGAATCGAACCACCGAGGTCCTCTACCTCCGCTCGGACGGCCGCCATGCCGATGCCTCGGCCTGAGCTGTTCGTGACGCGGTCTGCGGTGCTGCTGCCGGGTGCAAAGACCGCTTCAACGGCCTGCTCCAAAGAGAGCTCGGCCTGGCCGGACTTGGCTCGCATCCGACCGAGGGCGAGACCCGCACCGTCGTCTTCGACAAGGATCTCGATGCCTCCGGGGGTGCTCGACGCGGTGATGTCGATACGACCCGCGCACGGTTTTCCGGCTGCGCGTCGGGTCGCACGATCCTCGAGGCCGTGATCGACGGCATTGGTCAGCAGATGGACAAACGCACCGTGCAGCCGGTGGAGGTGTCCTCGGTGCACGAGGAGCTCCGTGGGGAAGCGGAAGCGCGGTGGTGTCTTCCCTACTCGAGTCGCGTGCTCGGCTAGACTCTGCGCGACGGCGTCGAGTCGAGGGCGAATCGTGACGAAAGCCGCGTTGGTCGCGACGTCGCGGAGCGATGGTGGAAGAGCTTCCGGCGTCCGCGCGGCCAGAGAGAAGACCTCTCGCAGCACGCCCTGTTCCTCTTCAGAGGCGCCGTGAGTCGCGGAGCCCGTCCGTTTGAGTTTGTCGGCTGACAGTGCGCGGTATTCCTGGAGGACCGACTGGGCCCGCACGGCTGCTTCCGCCAGCTGGTCGTTGTTCCGGTCGGGTCGTAGGAGGTGTTCCTCGAGCTCGTGAATGGCATCGCACATCCCCTTGAGCCCGCACGCGCGCGCGTTGCCTTTGAGGGTGTGGACCGTGCGGGCCAATACGACGGGGTCGGTGGGCTCTCCTCGAGCCGCGGCCAAGGTCTGGTTCAGCCCGCTGACGCAAGCTGCTGCGTATTCCTCGAGCGTTCCCGGGGGTGTCGCGAGGAGTTCCGCGATCATGGCCAACTCGCGCTGCCCCGCTGCAGCTGCATCTCGTAGCTTGTTGAGCTCGGTCACGTCGCGAAGCACGACCATGACTCGTGTGACGAGGTCCTCATCGGAGACGATCGGAACCCAGTTGGCCTCGACCTGCAGTGTCTCTCCATCGCGGACAAGACCGAATCGAGTTGGGAAACAGTCGCGGTTGATCTCGAAGCCAAACGTCGAGTCTCCGATCGTCAGGTCGAGGGCCGCACGCGCCCGTGCGCGGTCGTCGGGTCCGACTGACGACGAGGCGAACACAAGCTCGATCGCATCCTGCCCACCAATCTCGTCCGTCCCCAGGATCAGCGGTAGGTGTTCCGAGTACTCGGGGTGCACGCGTCGGTCGGCCTCGACGGTGAAGATCCCCTGCACGAGATTGCTCAGGATGACGCGAATGTCCTCGTTCTTGATGCGTAGTTCGGCCGAGACTTGCTCGATCTCTTTTTGGACCGTGATGTCACGAATGGACAGCGTGCATCCGACGTGTCCTCGGACCGGAAGGTGCAGGGCGCTGAGCCGAATCTCGAGCGATCGGCCTTCGTGTTCGCCCTCGGTGAGGAGCCGGAATTTCTTCTTCTTCTGGGCTTTCCGCGCGCCAGTCCGCAACTCCGCGAACTGCTCGTCACACAGGTGTTCGAAGAACCTCGATCCCACGACGACCTCTTCGGAGAGCAGCAAGCCATCCGAGGAGCGGAACGCGAGCAGGTCGAGCGCGCTTTGGTTGATCTCGGCAACCGTGTTGTCCGCCCGCAGAACCACGATGCCCTCGTCTGAGCGCGAGACCACGTTGCGGCACCAGCCCGCCTCCGCGTTGAGCCGCTGCAACACATCGTTGGGGTTGGACAGCACGTTTTCAATCCAGCCCACCCAACCGTTCTCGCTGTCCGTCGCGCGAAAGCGGACCAGGGCGTCGTTGCCCGACGCGCTCAGCTGCAACATGACGTCGATCCACCCGCCTTGGTGTGTCGAGCGCTGTCGGTCCAACTCGAGCAAGCCACGGCGGTCTCGCCTGGAGATGATGGATTCGACCGACTTGCCGATCACACCCTCGCTGGCAATGCCTGTGATGGGCTCGAAGGCTGGGTCGACCTCGACGATCGACCATCGGTCATCCATCGAGACCCTCGCAAAGGGCGACGTCGGACTGTTGCTGGCGTCGGTCATGGGTGGGTGCGCGGCAAGGGGTGATCGTTGACTTCAAATCGAAGAAGTTGGTGAAGGGACGCGACGCCCTCCGTGGAGCAGGCGCGTCGCCGGATGACCGTGATCGGATTGAGCATCCGGGTCGATCGCAGCAGAAGAGCCGGGGTGCGGATCTCGACGACCCCGAATCCCGGACTGGTCACGGCTCGGCCGTACTTGCTCTCCAAGCGCTTCCAGGTATCGAGCACGATCTCGCGTGGAAGAAAGTACTTGTACGTGTCTGCGTGAATGCAGGAGTACACACGCTCGCGGCGGGTCACGACTCCTCGACGGCAAAGGCGCACATCGTGTTGCCCTTGGCGATGCAGTCGTGTTCCTCGGTGAGGTAGGTTCCGAAACGCTCGGAGAAGCTGCCCTCGCCATAGACCAACGCCATCATTCCGGCGGACACGCCCTGGAGCATCCAGCATTGGGCCTGTGTGGCTTGCCCGCGGCTCTCGAGGAACCCGAGTGCCTCGTAGCCATTGAAGGACACGATCTCCAGCGTCTCCCCCGGCTCATGTTCGGTGATGCGCCAGTTGCCCCAGCCGAACGCGTTGGACAGTGCGACCAGCGCGAACAAGGTGTCCGCGGGTTCTTGCAACATGGGCGCGACGAGGGCTTCCCACTCCGCCGAGTCCATGATCCCCCGAAACGTGTTCATCGCGCAGCTCTCACCGGCTTCGCTGAGCAGTCTGCACGCGGTCTCACGCTGTCCAGACTCGGACATCGCCTCGACGAACTCGATCGCCACCTGGTTGTAGAAGTCTGCTGGTGTGTTGGCGAGGTACACGCCGAACGCTGGAATCAACCCATCATCGCCGCCGCGGATGGGCAGGCCGACGACCGCCTGGATGATGGCGTTGTCGTCGATGTTGGAGTCGGCGAGTTCTGCATCTGCCGAAGTCGAGACGGACTCTCTGCGCGCAGGACGACTCGGCGCCGTCCAGGCTTCGACTCCTCGCCGAATGCTGAAACTGCATTGGGAGGCGCCGCAGTGCATGCAGTGCGTCTCACGGACCTCGACCGACTCCCCGCGGACGGCCATGAATGCCGCCTCGATGAAGCCTTCCGCGAGCGTGCAAACCGGTTTCGATTGATCGGCAAACGCCACCCCCCATCCTTCGACGAAGTGGCCGGCACTTTGGTGAACGGTGTCGCTGGCCGGATCCGCGAGGTCGAGGCTCCCGTATCCGAGCTCCGCAAACAGTTCTTCGGCGACGGCCCAGCGAGCAGTTTCGTCGTCGCCGTCTCGAAACCCAGCCGTAATCTGGCGGAGGAACGCAGTCCGGGCCGCAGTGCGGAAGATGGCCTTTCCATCGATGCCCGCTGCCCCCTCGACCGTCCGCTGGATCCGGGAGTTGTAGTGATGGCAGTGGACGATGACTTCTTCACCTGCGATGAGTCGCCGGTGCCTGTCGCGGACATAGTCCAACGCGAAACGGGCACGGACCTCGTTTCGGTCGAAGCTCGGAGACGGCAACGCAGCGCTCATGACACCTCTATCGGCCGGGTCGACTGGACTTCAAGGTTCAGAACTCGACGGCGGGTTGGTGCCCGGTGCAGATCTGGGACAGATCCTGAGTTCCCGACGGTTTGGGGGACCGATATCGCCCCCTAGTGCGCTCCCTCAGGCGCTGTAGCCTCCCGGGCGGGTCGGTACGAGGGTCGTTCGAGTGCCGATGTTTGTGCTCAGATGCGCTCGAGCAGCTCGGTGATCTCGTCGATCTGTGACCACGGCGAGTACTCCAACAACCGCTCGATCGGTTGCGCTCCGTAGCTCACCGCGACTGCGCGAACGCCCGCAGCATTGGCCATCTGCAGGTCCCAGTGACTGTCGCCGATCAAGACCGTCTGCTCCGCCGGGACTCCGACCTCGTCGAGGAGCTCGTGCAGCATCTGCGGATCGGGCTTCGACCTCGTTTCGTCCGCAGTGCGTGTCGCAACGAAATGCTCGCCGAGCTCATTCGCACCAAGTTCCCGGTCGAGGCCGGCACGGTTCTTCCCGGTGGCGACCGCGAGCGGGAGTCCCCGGTCTCGGAGTGTCACCAGGGTTTCCCGAACCCCGGGGAACAGTTTGGTCGACGGAGGCCCGGCGGCGTACCACTGCTTGCGATACTGGGCGCTGAACGCTTTGGCCGCGGAGTCATCGGCGTGCGGGATCAGTGCTCGGCCCACGTCGTCGAGCGAGAGCCCGATGACGCTGGCGAGTTCGACGTCGTCGCCCGCCGGGACGTCCAGCGCGGCGAGTGTGCTCCGCAAGCACGCGACGATGTTCGTCTTGGAGTCGGACAGCGTGCCGTCCCAGTCGAAGATGACGAACGAGATCGGCGGCAGAGGAGACCTGAGCTCGGCGAAAGCCATGGCTCGGGGACTATAGGCGCCAGGAGGTCCTGGAGGTTGGTACCGTGCGCGCATGCGTCCTCTTCGAGCGTCCAGCCCGTGGGTCCTCCTGTTTTCCGTCTCGCTGTCGTTGGCGTGCTCGAACACGCCCAGCACCGCCGGGAACGACGCCAGCCCCAACCCGGTCAACACGCCTGAGCCCGCGCCGGAACCAGCACCCGAGCCAGCACCCGAGCCGGCACCGGAGCCGGAGCCGGAGCCGCCGAGCGAGGGGACGGTTTGCGGGGCTCGAGCGGGGAATCCCTGCGCTTCCGATGAATACTGCGCGTACGAGCCCAGTGGGATGTGCGGCTGGGCCGACGCGACGGCGGTGTGCAAGAAGAAGCCTGAGGTGTGCACGCAGGAGTACGACCCTGTCTGCGGCTGCGATCAGAAGGAGTACTCGAACGCCTGCGCTGCCGCTGCAGCCGGGACCGGCGTGCTCAAGAAGGGCGAGTGCAAGGATCTGCCCGGATCCAAGTAGACGTCGCCCGCGATGACGACGCGGCGTCGGCCGTCATCAGCTGAGCACGTCTTCGACTTCCTGGGTCGCCTCGGCCAGCGCGTGCAGAGCTTCAGCGCGCTCGGCCAGTTCTTCCCGGGCAGTGGACGGGCCGACCGCGATGAAGCGGCTCGCCGCGTCCACAGCAGCCGAGAGTTGAGCCGCGAGGTCGTCGAGCTCGTCTTCGATCGTCTGGTGGGCGCGGTCGATGTCTGGACTGCGCTGCGGAAGCGCTCGGAGGCGAACCACGGTCTTGGACCGTTCGACGATGCGTCGCAGGCACGCCATCGCATCGGTCCACAACGCGTCGCCCTCGGGCAACTCGGATTGAAGCGAGTGAAGGCTCTCAACCGACGCGAGCGCGAGATCGATGCGCTCGCGGATCGAGGAGGCAAGCTTCTTGGGAAGCGCGGCGATGTCCTCGGCGAGCTCGGGGGGCAGCGCGGCGCCGTAGACCTGCCGTGACTCCCGAGCTCGGTAGCGGGGGTCATAGATGCCAAACACGAGCATGCCGAGGCCGGCGAGAAGGAATGCCATCACCGGGCCGGCCATCGCGTACCAGGCTGCCCCGGCGACCGCGATCATCGCGAGCCACGTAAAACGGTCGGCGGTTGGCTTCTCGGTGAACGCTGAGACGACGCCTGCGGAGATCGGGGTGACAACTGCAAGTCCAACGGCGATGCCGAGGGCGGTGATCAGGCTCAGCCAGAATCCGACGTCGGCGACGAGAAGTCCGACGACTTGGGCGGGGATGAGCCACCCGACCGTGGTCCACATCGCATCGAGCCCGGGCTCTGCGTTCTTGGACTTCTTCGCGGCACTGCGAATGCTGCGGATCGAGAGTGCTCGCTTGGCCTTGCCCACGCTTGGGCGCTCACGCTACCAGACGCGGCCGGCGAGAGCGTCACCGGTTGTACGGGTGTTCTTGAATCCAGTGGAATCCGCGGTCGCGGAGCAGGAACTCGGGCTCGAAGCTCTTCATCTCGATGCGGTCCCGACCCTCGTACAGGACGAGTGTTCGGGTGTCCGCATCGAAGGCGTACCCCCATGATCGGACCTCCCGTTCCTCTTGATCAGGGACGCGCCGGCTGAGCTCGACCGTGCCGGCTTCGGGGTTGAACTCCGCCCCGTAGAACGAACGGGCACCGTTGGTACCGAACACCGTGAAGACGCCGTGTTCGCTGAGCACCACCCGGTGCCAACGCTCGTCGTCGGTGACCAGAGGCGGGACCTCTTGATCATCGCGCTGAACCGTGACGACGGCGTAGGTGCCCACGAACTCCGCCGTGGCTGCCGGTGGTTCGGGTCGCATGAGCACCGGGCCGACAAGGACGGCGCCTCCGACAAACATCACGGTGAGCACCTTCGCGACGATGCCTGCAATATGGGCCCGGCGCTTCGCGTACAGCGGGGGCAGCACCCGAGGTTGGGTCCCTCCGGCGTTCGCAAAGAACGCGTAGAGCCGGTGGCGGTCCAACGCGGCGAGGAACAACCCCCACACCAGTAGGCGGCTCGAGTACAGCTTGACGGGGACGTCGTAGCAGAAGTTGAGCATGACCACGTTGGACATCACACCCACCACGACCAGCGCCCCAAGCGTAGTCGTGCGGCGTGAGAGCAGCAGTAACGCGCCGAGGATCTCTGCCATCCCGGTAAACGAGCTGTACACCTTGCTGTGTCCCATGAAGGTCCACAGCAATCCCATCGGGGAGGAATCGCCGTAGGACTGAAGCATTCGCATGTCCGTCGGGCTGGCGAACTGTCCCTCGCCGATCTTGGCCAGTCCGTAGAGGAGCATGGACATCGCGACTGCGAGCCGGAGGGCGAACGTGAACCAGTGCAGGCCTCTGCGATATCGGGCACGAGAGCCAGCGATGAGGGTCCAGGCGAGCGTGCCAATGCCGGCCGCGACCGCGTGGAGCAGCAGTCGAATGTAGGACGCCGTGGTGTCCCCGCTTCCGGTCATCTCGAGTCCGATCTCGGACTCGATACCGAGAAGCGTCTGCCCGATCCACGGGATGACCAGGTTCGTGAGCGGCTCCAAGGGCGCGATGAACGCAAGCGAGAAGATCACAAACCATCGAAACAGCGCGGTTTTCCCGGGTCCCCACGGCAACTCGGTGTTCTCCAACTCTCCCATCCCGACTACCGACACGGTGCGGCCGGGTTTGTTGCACTTGTTGGGTATCGGTCGCCGAAAGCTCCGCACGAACGTGCTGTAGCGTGCAGACGGTGACGCAGTTGCCTGAGCCCGATCGGTCGCGCCCGCCGCTGGCGTGGGTGGTGGCGCTCGCGGTGTTCGTCACTTACGTGGTGGCCGCCCGAGGACCGAGGAACCTGTTTCCACTGTCGGTTTTTGACATGTATCAAGGCCACGCTCCGGCGGTGGTGGCGAGGATGCTCGTGCTCGATGCAGACGGCCGTGCGGACGAGGTCGATGCGTTTGAGGACTGGTCGTGCACATGGGAGGCGGAGTCGGTCGAGGCTACGTGCGGACCGGAGCACCGTCTGTTGGACTACGTCGAGCGCGACCAGAGGCAGTATCTCCAGCGCAACGCGGGGCAGGGGGACGTGCCAGTCACGCTCGTCTCCCGGGCGTATCGATTGGACGAACCCGCGACAGACGCCGAGGACTGTGTCGTGGCACGGTGCCGAGCGAGGCGCCGATGAAGCTCTGGGGCTCGGCATGGGATGGCGGATCTCGAGCGCCCTTGCGACTCGGGCTCGTGGTCATCGTCGGGCTTTCTCAATTGACCGAGGCCGTCCAGGTCAACGGGCAGTCGCAAGATCCTCAGCACTACCCGCCGACGGGCGCGCTCTCGCGCTGGCTGTCCGATGTCCCCGGAGCCCCTTGGGTGTTGCTCATGCTCCTGTGCGTCGGCTTGCTTGGCGTGGCGCGGGACCAACGGCCTATCGCGGCTGGGCTGTGGGCTCTGGGTTGGGCGGCGGTTCTCAGTGAGTGGCAGACCCAGATTTTTGGGTCCCCGTCGCGCAACGCGTTCTTTCCCGGGGCGGTGCTGTTCGGCTGGACGCTCGGGCAGATCTGGGCTGCCAGCGTACGCGGTTCGGCCAGCCGTGAGTTCCGGGAACGCCTGGCAGAAGCGGGCGCATTGGGTTGCCTCGCCGCGGCCTACGCCGGCTCGGCGCTCAGCAAACTGATCTCCACCGGTCCTGCTTGGGCTGATGGAGCGCAGGTTCGGGCGCTGGTGCTGCAGCAACAACCGCTGGCGGACTGGACGTGGCTCGCCACTCTACGAGACGCGGTCATCGAGAACGTCGAGCTCGCGGTTGTGGTTTCGGTGGCGACGCTGGTGATCGAAGGCGGAGCGTTTCTCCTGCTCTTCGGTCCCCGTCTTCGGTTGCTCTGGGGCGCGCTTCTCCTCGGCCTGCACGCCGCCATCACCTTGCTCAACACGATGCCGTATGTGGGCGCGTCCCTTCTGCTGATGTTGTTCTGTGTGCCATGGCGACGGGCGGGGACAGCGGCCACGGATGATCCTCCGGGCCGGTCCCTTCCGGTCCATGTCTGCGTGCTCCTGCTCTGTATTGTTGTGGCTGCGTGGGGGCTGGCGCCGCTGGGCTGGAGCGCGAGCTTGCCGTGACCCCCATGCGTGTGGGCTGATGGACGCCGTGCCGCTCCCGCGATTCCGAAGAACGCTCGTGCGCCATCCGGCTCATCGCGGCCCAACGATCACCTCGGTTCGCGCCGGCCTGGCGCGGAACCACGAGGAGGTTTGTGTCGCGTTCGAGCTCGCCGGAGCGCTCGAACATCTCGCGCTACCCAGCAGGCCGTTGGATCCAGACAAACTATGGGAGCACACGTGCGTGGAGCTGTTCGTGGCGAGCGCGAGCGGTCGCTACGTCGAGTGGAACTTCTCGCCCACTGGGCAAGCGACGCGGTTTGAGTTTTCGGGCTACCGCGTGCGGACTTCGGCGTCCTTTGACGAGGGCGTGAGGGTCTCGGTCATCCACCAGACCGACACCCTCCAACTCGTCGCCACCGGGCCACTGCTGCGGGGAATCGAAGATGCCGCCAGCGCGGGCCTCTCGGCTGTCGCACGCGCCCCCGACGATGGGTGTTCGTACTGGGCGTTGCACCATCCAAGGCCCGAGCCCGACTTTCACGACCATCGCGGGTTCGCGCTCGATGCCGGCGCGTTCACGCAGTGAGCGGCCCGGACTGGACCGCGACCACCGATCTCGACAAACCAGGTCAACTTCGGGCCCGTTGCGCCGATGAGGTCTGGGTATGCGAACTCTGGAAGGTTCATCGTTGCGGACCGAAGGGGCCGCGGCAGTCGAAGAAGCCACCGGCGAGTGGACAGAAACGCCGGAGATGATCTTCGTCTTCTGCAGCTCACAGCACGATGGAGACGCCGTCGCGGGGGCCCTCGAGGAGCGATTCCCCGGCGTCCCGACCGTGGGCTGCTCGACGGCCGGAGAGCACCTCGGTGGACGCCATCAGCGAAACTCGCTGGTCGTCGCCGGGTTGTGCGAAACGGGAGTGGACTGGGTGGTCGAGTCCGTTGAAGGGCTCGCCAGCTTCGACGACGCGCGCGGTGATGCGCTCGCCCGCACACTCTTCGAGCGCCACGGCGTGGACCCCGAGACGATCGACCCCGACGAGTTTGTCGCTTTGCTGTTCGTCGATGGGCTCTGTCGGGTCGAGGAACGGGTCTCATCTGCCCTCGCGGAGGGGCTGGCCGGGGTTGCTCTGGCAGGAGGATCCGCAGGAGACGATCTCGCATTTGAGCGGACCACGGTCATCCACAACGGCACGGCCGCAGAGGACCGGGCAACCGTCGTTCTGGCACGAAGCCGGGGCACCAAGTTCCGCGTGTTGAAGCACCAGCACTTCACCACGAAGCCCGCCATGCTTGCGGTGACGCGAGCGGAACCTGCTGCACGTCGGGTCTACGAGTTTGACGGATATCCGGCTGCGGAGGCATACGCCAGGGCACTGGGGCTAGCTCCAGACGAACTCGGTACGAGCGCCTCGTTCTCGCACCCCATCATGTTCCGATGCGAAGGTGAGAACTACGTCCGTAGCATTCAGACGATCAACGACGATCTCTCGATCACGTTCTATTGCGCGATTGAAGAGGGGATGGTCCTGCAGGTCGGCTCGCACCATGAGATGGAGGAGGCGCTGGAGTCTGATCTCGACACCCTTCGAGAACCTGAGCCCGTTGACTTCCTGTTGGGGTTCAACTGTGTGCTGCGGGCGCTAGAGGCTACGGAGCGGGAGTCCTGGGACGCACTAGGAGCTGTCGTCTCTTCGGTCTCCCGAGCGTCGATTGGGTTCGATACGTACGGCGAGCAGCTCAACGGACTACACATCAACCAGACGCTCGTCGCTGTCGCGTTCTCGAGCGAGCGGAGTGCGGCATGAACGACCTCGAGAACATCAACTGGGAGCGGCGCGCTCGCGCGTCCGAGAGAACCGCCGAGCTCCTCAAGCGGAAGGTTGTCGACCTCCATGACAGAGGGTCGCAGTCCGTTCTGTCGAGGCAGCTGACCCGTGCGAAGCAGCGCGAGGAGGCAAACCAACGGCGCCGGGCTCTGATGGAGGTACGTCAGCAAGAGCTCGCGCGCAACGCCGAGTTGCTCGAAGGACAAGTTGCCCAGCGGACCCGAGCGATTCGCACCATCCTCGACAACGTGGCCTTTGGCTTCCTCCTCGTCGGTCGGGAGCTCGAAGTGTTGCCTGGGTTTACGCGGTCCTGCAGCGACTTGTTCGGCCGGGAACCCTCAGCCGGAACGCTCCTCAGTGAACTCGTCGACGCGGACGAGCGCATGGAGTGCGGCATTGCACTGCTGGTGGATCAGGTCTTCGAGGACCTGCTTCCGGAAGAGGTTTCGCTCGACCAGCTCCCGTCCAGGTTCCCGGTGCGCGGTCGGATCCTGAGCGTGGAAGCGAGCGTTGTTCGGGACGAGCACGGGGACGTTGAATCCCTGCTGCTCTCCGTCTCCGACATCACGGCGCTGGAAGAGGCGCAGCGAGACGCACAACGCAACCGAACGCTCGTGTCGATTCTCGGCCAGCGCGCCGCGTTCTCACGCTTTGTCGTGGATACGCGGGAACTCCTCGAGGAGGCCGAGGCTCTGAGCGACCAAACCGTCGTTCGGCGTCTTGTCCACACCGTCAAGGGCAACGCGGCGTCGTGGGGACTGTCTGATGTGGCAGCCACGGCCCATCGGGTCGAGGATGAGGACATCATCACGCCGGCGCATGTGAAGCTCTTGCATGCGGAGATGGAGCGGTTCCTCAGGGAGTCCGGAGATGTCGTTGGCCTGACATACGAACCCACGCTCGACCCCACGTGCTCCGTCGCGCGAAGCAAGGTGCGAGAGCTGCACCATTTGGTGGACTCGGTCCGAGACCAGGACCACGGAGCTCAGCTGAGACGATGGGCGACGACGATCAGCCAGTGCCCAGCATCAGAGCTCATCGGCCCGATGGACATGTTTGTTGACGGGCTGGCCGAGCGGCTCGACAAGTCGATTCACCTCGAGCTGGAGGGGATGTCCACCAGTGTTGACCCCGACATCATGGCCCCCGTCTTCCGGAACCTCACCCATCTCGTTCGCAACGCTGTGGACCATGGCATCGAGCATTCGGCCGACCGGGGAGGCAAGCCGTCGCAGGGAAAACTGCGTATCGCCGTGTCGAGCCTGGCCGACGCCTACACTGTGACGGTCGCGGATGATGGTCGTGGGATCGACATCGGTCGAATCGTGCAGAAGGCTCTCGCGATGAACGTCGTCGATCCGTCGGAGTTGGCCACCATGTCGCGGTCGGACCAGCTCGAGCTGATCTTTCACGACGGGCTGTCATCAGCCGAACGAACGACCGAGACCTCCGGACGCGGCGTCGGGATGGCTGCGATGCGGCGGGCTGCTCGGGCGGGGCGGGGGAGCATCTCGGTGTCTTCGACTCCCAACGAGGGGACGCAGATTGTCGTCCGTGTGCCGAAGCCTCTCGAGCTGCGACAGGCCGGCTGATCTTCAGCGACGGCGGGCTTCGTCCTTCGCCTTCTTCTGAGCCGCTCCGTATCGATCCAAGATCCGACAGTCCGTGTCGCCGGGGTGACGCGCCGGATAGCAGACTTTTCCGGCCGCCTTGCCCAGGTTCAGTGCACCGGAGCGAAGGGTGTCCAGACCCCCCTCGACGGGATTGGAGACGTATTGCGACGGGGAGCCACGCCCGATCTCCAGCTCGGCGTGAACCACGACGTTGCTCTTTCGAACATAGCGGTACACGTAGTGCCGAGCAGAAGATGAGGGGTAGCGCACCTCGAGCCGAATCTCCTCGGCGTCGGGATACTTGTCCGCGTACTTCGCGAGCTGTTTCCCGGCTTCGGACGGCTTCCAGTCAAACGTCTCTACCCACTCGGTGTCACTCAGGACGACGGCCGCGCCGCGCCGGTTGGAGCGCAGCTCGCCGGGGAGCGCTCCGAGGTCGAGCGCTGCCACACCCGGCACGGTCTCGAGGTCCACGGCGGGGTTGTCGTAGCGCTCCTGGGCGAGGCGCTCGAGCTTCTTCAGGCCAGGGGCAGACTGAAGCGACGCCTTGTACTTCGTTCGCGCACTGGAGATCACCCGCTCCACATCTTTGCGGGTCTTCGGCATCTCGCCCTTCCAGCGGTGCTCGAGCGCGGCCTCGATCGCTCCATCGACAAAGTCCTGGTCGTCCAGGCACAACAGAGGCGTCTCGCCGTAACAGCTGCTCCCATCCAGGAGCGCGCTGCGGGCCATGGCCCAGCCATCCTCCACCGGCTCGTCGGGCTTTCGTTGCCCGTCACAGCCGAGGCTGGTGATGAGCGAGGCGAACGCGACGGAGATGGGTCGGCGCCAGGGCATGGTCGCAGTCTTTCGCGGACCGGCCGCCGCCGTCAATCAATGAACCGGTGCGACGGTCTTGGGCCGGCTGCGTTCGGCCATCGCTCCAAGCAACTCGTCACGTTGGCTCTTCGAAAGCGTGACCCGCATGAACTCGGCGACGTCGAGGAGGTCCCGCGGCGCAAGGCCGGCGCTGCGAAGCTCGTTACGAATGCCCACGGCCATCTCGAGACAGCGCGCATAGGAGTCCGGCGTTGGGACCGTGCTCAGCTTGAAGCCGGGCATGAGCAGCTTGGCTTGCTCTCGCACCGCCGTGGGACGCACGAACAGGTGGGTTTCCGGGTGTAGCAGGGCCTTCGCGGCGGTGAGGACCGTCCATGGCACCTTCTTGAGGCCAAGGCGCGCGAGCTCGATACGCAGTCGGTCGAGGGGTCCGCGAGCGGCTCCGCCAACGTCGTGGAGGAAGTCGACAAACGCCGTGCCCAGCGCTGCATCCACCTCGAGGGCGCCGATCGCCGCGAGTTGGGTCTTCGTTGCGAGCGAGGTGCTGCCGACGATGCTCATGATCGTGTCGATGATGGCCCGCGGGTTGCCTGAGTCCACGTGGGCCCGGAGCGCGTCTGCGGAAAGCTCGACCTGCGCCCGTTCGACGGCCGGGTCGACGTGTCGCTTGAGCACCTTCTTCGTGCCCGAGGCCCGACAAGCACTGCGCCAGGCCGTGCCAGCAAACCCGCCCTCGAACAGGGTCCCGAACACCGAGACTTGGTCGGCGACTGTCGGCATGGGTCCGCGGGAGGCCTTGCCTTTGGATCCGCCGGCCGCGACTCCAACGTGTCCGCCGGCGACGGCCTGCTCCTGAAGGCGGGCTCGGAGTACGGGGTCCGGGTGGAGTGCGGGCTGAAGCATGCTGCAGAAGCGCTCAGCAAACACGCGCATGCTTCCGTCTTCGAACTGATACGCCCGCTTCTCTTCGCGACGCCACAGCAGCAACGCTCTCCCCCACTCTTGCTTCTTGGTGTGTCGAACCAGCGGGGTGATCGCGGGTTGGGCGGGGTTAGACGTCGACGCTTGCATGGCTTCGCTCATGAGTGCTCCTGGGTTGGGGTTGTTTGATTCACGCTCCTAAACGCGACAGGGCGTTGGATCGCGGTTTTTCAGCTGTTGCCAGGCCGAGTCGCCTGGTTTCGTCGCGGCCGTTGCCATCGCGAGCGCAGAAAACAGCGCCCGCGAAGCAGAACTCCGCGCGAGTCCTCCTTACTATAGCTCCGAAAACTCCCCTGTCAAGGGATTTGCGTGTTGCGCGCGTCTAGCCCCGAAGGGGCAGGGTGACCCTAGGAGGCATGCTGCGATCTTTCGCCGGTTTGCACCGACCATAGCGCGGCATAGGTGCCCCCGAGTCCGAGGAGCTCGTCGTGGGTCCCACGCTCCGTGATTCGACCGCCTTCAACGACGTAGGTGCAGTCGGCGTTGCGGATCGTCGACAGGCGGTGCGCGATGATCATCGTGGTCCGGTCGAGGGCGACCTGTTGCAGCGAGCGCTGGATCGCAGCCTCGGTCTCGTTGTCGACGGCAGACGTCGCTTCATCCAGGACCAGGATCGGTGGGTCCACGAGGATCGCCCGAGCGAGTGAGATGCGCTGACGCTGCCCGCCGGACAGCTTCTGCCCGCGTTCGCCAACCAAGGTCTCGTACCCATCCGCCAGTCGAAGGATGAAGTCGTGCGCCTCGGCCAGCTTCGCCGCGCGTTCGACATCTTCCGGCGATGCGTCGGGAGCTCCGTAGGCGATGTTCTCGCGGACCGTCCCGTGGAACAGGAACACGTCCTGACTGACGAGTCCGATGGCACGTCGGAGGTCCGACAGTGCCAACGAACGTACGTCTTGTCCTTCGAGACAAACCGATCCTGCGCTTGGGTCGTAGAAGCGCAGCAGGAGCTTGATCAACGTCGACTTGCCAGACCCTGTTGGGCCGACGAAGGCGACGCTCGAGCCCGGCGCGATCCGGATGTCAATATCCTCGAGCACCGGTGGCCCCTCGGCGTAGGAGAACCCGACCTTCCGAAACTCCACCGCGCCCGTGATTTCGGAGCGATTGAGCCGAGTCTCGCCGTCCTCGATGCCGAGCGGAGTGTCGAGCAAGTCGAGCACCCGCCGCGTCGACGCCATGGCCCGCTGGTATTGGTCCAAGATGTTGCCGAGGCGGGTGAGCGGCCACAGCAAGCGCTGGGTCATGAACACCAGCACGCTGTACAGTCCGACGTTGAGCGTTCCGTCCGTCGCCATCCTTGCTCCCAGGACAAGTGTGGCGGTGAAGCCGAGGACGATCCCCATGCGGATCAGCGGGACGAACGCCGAGCTCAGGCGAATCGCAGCTGCATTCGCATCGAGGTACGCTTTGCTGTCTCGTTCGAGCTGTTCTGCCTCGGCTTCCTCCGCGACAAACGCCTTGATGGTGGCGATGCCGGTCAGCTTGTTCGCGAGGCCAGCTGCAAGGTCCGATGTGCGGGCTCTGACTTCAGCGTATCGAGGCGCGAGTCGTTTTTGAAACCACAGCGAACCCGCGATCACCAGGGGAGTCGGCGCGATGGCGAGCGGGGCGATCGAAGGGACTGCGGCAATGAACAGGGCCCCCACGGCGAGGACGGTGGTGACAAGCTGGATGATCTGGTTCGCCCCGTCGTCGAGAAAACGCTCGAGTTGGTTGACGTCGTCACCGAGTACCGTCATCAGGCCGCCCGTCGAGCGGTCCTCGAAGTATGCGAGCTCGAGGCGCTGGACGTGCTCGTAGGCGTCTTGGCGAAGCTCGTGTTGTAGCGTCTGCGCGAGGTTGCGCCACGCGAGCGCGTAGGCGTACTCGAAGATGGACTCGAGCCCCCAGATCAGGAATGTGACGACGGCGAGCAGGAGGATCTGGGTGTCCACCGACTCGACACCGAACCCTGCGAGGAAGGAGTCCTCCTGCTGCACGACGACGTCGACGGCGGCCCCGATGAGCATCGGCGGGGCGAGGTCGAAGAGCTTGTTGAGGACGCTGTAGGTTGTGGCGACGGCAATCGCGGGACGTCGATGGCGGGCGTAGGAGAACAAGCGCCGCAGCGGGGTGGAAGAGGCCACGGGGCGGACCCTACCCGAGCCAGGCGCGGCCCTGTGGACTCGAGTCTGCAGGCTCGGGGGCTGCCGTCCCCGCGCGATTTGAGGCCCGCCACGGTAGGCTCGTGGGCATGCGGGGGATGTTGTGGGGGGTGGGGTTGATGCTCGTGGGATGTGGGATGACCGGCGACGAGGGCGGGGCGCCGGATTCGGACGGCTCCACGACCCAGTCCGGCGCGACGGAAACGACGGCCGTGGGCTCGAGCAGCTCCTCCGATGCGCTCCCCCAGACCGGCTCCACGACCACGAACCCGACCGGGCCCGTTGCCGAAGAGAGCTCTTCGTCCGGAAGTCCGGTTCCCGACGGGCCGCCGTGCAGCGTGGAGGTGACGTCGCACGGCGTGTTGTTCGACCCTCTGCCCCGAGGGGACATGCCGGGGGTGTTTCCTCCATCGATTGCGGACGCGCTCGAGAACTCGTGCGGGTGCCACACCCTCGAGAGCAACGCGCAGAACCTGGAACACACCGGACTGCTCGCCCCGGGTGGGACGCTGTTCCTCGAGTACGCCGACATGCATCGGCCGGCGGGAGATGGAACGTTTGGGCAGCGGCTGCAGGATGCGATCGACGATGGAGGCATGCCTCCGGGGAGCTGCTCGTTCCCCGAAGAACGCGAGGCGCTGCTCAACCAGTGGTTTTCCGAAGGCATGCCCGACGGAAGCGTGTTCGTCCCGCCCGCCTGAGGTAGCCTTGGGCATGCGGGTAGGTCTGTGGACGTGCGGAGCGATGTTGACGGCCTGCTCGGGGGCGGTCGCTCCCACCGCGGACCCGCTGCCGGAGGATCCCATCCTGGTGCCCGAAGCCGATGCGGTGCCGAACGCCGAGGTGGAACCGGTCGACGCGACTCGTGAGCCCGAGGCGCCGCCTCCCGCCGAGCAAGGCGAGACTGCGGCACCCACCAAGGGGTCTCCGACCAAGACCCAGGCGTTGAAGGCGTCGAAGGCGGTCCTGAAGGGGAAGCTGGCCCTGCTCGCACCGATCGTCCCGCTCTCGGATGGGCGCGCGGCCGTGGTCTGGCGCAACTTCACGGGCGTCTCCGAGGCGAGCGTCGAGTTGGTTGTGCTGGCACAAACCGACGGAGTCTGGGCCGCCCAGAGCCACGAGGCGGTCACCGGTGCGAGCACACCGTGGCTCGATGACGGGCCCCCACCATTTGCGGTCACCGCTCGCTCGGATGACTACGACGACGACGGCGAGCCGGAGATCCTCGTGCGTGTCCGGGTTCCGGAGATGTGCCCCGGTGGGGGCCCGAACACGATCACCGAGATGAAGATCTTCGACCTTAACCCCACGCTCGAGCCGGCGCTGTCGACAGAGCTGCGGCATCTGATGGATGCGTACCCAGAGGAAGCAACGAAGGCGAAGGTCACCCACGAGGATGTCGATGGCGACGGGCACCGGGACGTGAAGATCGTCTACGTCTCGAAGTCCGAGGGCGTGTCGGACACGGCGACCAACGTGTGGAGATACGTGCCGGAGAAGGACGCGTGGGCTCTGCACAAGCCCGAGTACGAGCGCTGGGGCTGCGACTGGTGACCGCTGGTAGCGGCGGTGAACCCTGCTAGCGAAGGCCGATCGAGAACCCGACGTTGGGGCCCTTGCTCCCGCAGTAGACCGAGTGCATCGCGGTGCGGTCGAGTCCGTGGTTGGGAAGTGCGATCGCGTCGCCGGCACGCAGCACGGCAGCGTGCCCCGAGTCGATCAAGAAGCCCGTGAACTCCAGGCATCCGTGCACCAGGGGCCGAAGCGGTCCTGCGTCTGAGCGCGCCAACGCCCGAAGGCAGGGCTCGAGCTCGAGGGTGGCGAAGAACAGCGGCTGCCACACGCCCTCCTTGACCCAGCTGTCGAAGAGCCATGGCGCGCCGCCGTCGACGACGTCGCGCATGAACTCGCAGCTGCGTTGCGCCAGCGCGGCGATGGAGAGGCTGAGCCAGACGGTGGTGCCCGCGCCTTGGACGTAGATCACGCCGCGCTGCCCGCTGACCGGTGGCTCCGCGCTCTCAACATCGCTGGGGAGGTATCCGGGCAACGCGTCGTGATGGAACAGCGCGCCGCCGTTGGGGCGGTTCCAGTACACGATTGGGTTGCTGGGGTTCAGGGGCATGCCCGAGGCGCCCCCGAGTCGTTTGCGAAGGGAGTCGGGCCAGCTCGCGCCCAGGGCGGGTAGCAGAGAGCACGCCCAGTCCCAGACCGCGGTGTGTCGCTCGCGAGAGGGGTGGTCGTCGTCGCGAACTTCCTCGCCGACGCCGAACGCCAAGCGGCGTGATGCGTCGCCCTCGGCGGTGGAGAGCTTGCCCAGTTTTGCCCACGCCTTGCGACTCGTGCACACAGCCTTTCCGATGTCACGCTCCGCGTCGAGAAGTACATCGGCAGGCGACACCTCTTCGGCAGCAGCGTCGGCAATCCAGTGCTGCCACCGTCCGGGTTCGTCGTGGCCAGCAGCCCAGCCCTCGGGGAGCATGGCCGTGGCGTCGTCCGCCTTGGGAGCGGCATCTCGGACAACGAAGGGGTCTGCCTGCTTCCAGCACGCCTGCATCTGGGCGGTGTCGAGTTTGGGCGAGAGGTCGGGGCGCAGGAGTTCGACGAGGGTGCCGTGGTCGCGACCTCGGCGCTGCAGGTCGATGCGCTCAGACTCGACCCGTCGTACGGCGTCGATGTAGTCCGGGTCGTCGTCCGGCCGGATCGTGACGACGGGAAGCGCTCCGCGGATCGGGGTGCGCTCTGGATCGGCCAGCATCTGGATGAGCGGGTCCTTGGCCATTGGGCCCATCCTTACGCCTTGGAGTTTCCGGAGGGAAGACCGCTGGGTGTTTGCTAGTCTGGGTGGGGTGGAACGCCTCGTGACGACCCCGAAGCACGCAGACCGGCTGGGGATGCTGAGGCCTCGGGTCCTCGTTTCGATCGTGTCTCGGACGGGGTCGGCGCGATGAAGCGGCTGCTCGTGCTGATGGCGAGCCTGGTTGGGTGCGGATCGAGCTCGATGGCCGCGGTCGTGCCGGTCTTCGGGAGCCCGGATGCCGAGTCCATGTCGCTGGAAGGAACCATCGATACGATCCACTTCCAGAACATCAACAAGGCGCAGGGCCGCTACACCTACAACGTCGAGGTTCGGGTCGCGCACGAAGGCATCTCGGGCTCGCCGCACGAAGCAGACCACGAACCAGGAGAGTTCCGAGTTCGGGTTCACAAGGTGTATTGGTCGGCGCTGGACGCCGCGGAGCAAGCGGCGATCGCTCCGGACGGACCGCAGAGCACAATGACCGTCGAGCGCTGGAAGGACTACGCCGTCGGGCAGCGCATCACGTTCGACGTCGCAACATGGGGAGCCGGTCTCGGAGCTCGGCGGTTTCCGAAGTCGACTGCCGCTAGTTCTTCAGGTCCGTGACGAAGGCTTCGATGTTCGCGAGGTCGTCCTCCCGGCCTTTCGTGGTTCGGTAGACCGCGAGGGCGTCCTCTCCCAGAGCGAGTGCTCGGGCTCGGTCACCATCGGTCGCATCGAGGGCTTGGGCGAGCTCGAACTTGACCCCCGCCACCAACGTGGGATCGGGGTCGTTCTTCTCCGCGATGAGCAGGGCCCGCTCGAGCAGTGGGACGGCCAGCCTCGGCTCTCCGGAGGCCTGATGCACGCCACTGAGGCCAGCCAGCGTCCAGATCAGATCGGGATGCTCCGGGCCGAGTTTTGCCTCGCGGATCTTCAGCGCACGCTGCTGCGCGGCCAGGGCTTCGTCAAAGCGCTCGAGACCTTCGAAGACATTCCCGAGGTTGCTCAAGGTCATCGCAACGTTGGGGTGATCGGGACCGAGCTGGGCTTCGTCGATCTCGAGCGAGGACTCGTACAGTGCGACGGCATCGTCCAATCGCCCTTGGGCCACTCGCAGGCCCGCGAGGTTGGCCAGGTTCGTGGCCCGGGTCGCAGGGTCGTGGTCTGGGCGCGCCTCCAGCTGTCGCAGCACGTCCTCGAAGAGCGCCCCGGCAGCGTCGTGGTCGCCGGCCTCGGAGTACAGCTGGGCGAGGTTTCCCATGGACCGCAGCACCCGCGGGTGTCCCTCGGGGAGGGCGGCCTGTCGAATCTTCAAAGAGCGTTCGAAGTAGGGCAGGGCGGTCTTCAGTCGACCGCGGCGGTAGTAGGACACGCCGATGTTCATCACCGTTGTGGCGACGTCGAGGTGGTTGGGGCCCAGGACGTGTTCGCGGATCTTCAGCGCTCGCGCGTAGCGGGCGTCAGCCTTTTCGAAGTCGGCCAACTCGATGTACGCGGCGGCGGTGTTCGTCAAGGAGCGCGCGAGCAAAGGGTGCTGAGGGCCCAGCACGGCTTCGCATAGCGCGAGGGCTTCTTCGTGGAGCGCGACGGCTTCGTCGAACCGACCCAGGACACGCGCTGTGATCCCGAGGTTGTCGAGCAAACCGGCACGGCGCTGCGGGGAGGCGCTGGTGCCCTCGAGCAGCTCGAGCGCGAGGCGGAGCTGGCTCTGCGCTGCATCGTGGTCCCCCTTCTCCGAGTACACGGACGCGAGATTCGAGGCGATCTTCGAGCGTGCAAGGGGGCCTTCGCCGGCGCTGAGCAACGCGGCCTCGGCGAACCGGGCCCATCGAAGGCCGGCCTCGGGGCGGGCGGCACGTCGGCCCTCTGCGGTCACCAGCAACGTGCTGGCGCGCATCTGGCCGAGCGCGTATCCAGACTCCAGGGCCGAGAACGCGGCTTGCTCGAGCATGGCGACCGAGTCCTCGATCTTCCCCATCTTCAGGAGCACGTCCCCCCGGGTGTACAGGACGTCCGCGCGAAGTCGAGGCGCATCGAGCGTTGCGGTGGCATCGAAGAGCGCTGCGGAGCGTTCGTCTGCCGCCGGATAGAGCCCTGCTGCGACGCGGGCGTTGATCTGGGCGAGCTCGGCCCGGGCGGCATCTGCTTCGGGGGACGTCTCTCGCGCTTCGGGGTCGGCGGAGAGCGTCTCGCACCGCACCGGTCGAGGCAGAGCTTCGAGGATCTGTGACGTTCGTTCGACGACGGTCGCATCGGCGCTCGAAAGGACTTCGGTCGCCGCGCCGAAGTCCAGGAGCTGTCGTTGCAGACACGTCATTCGCTGGTCGAGCAGGGTGCTGGATTGCTCCCCTCGTTGGGTGGCCTCGCAAACACGCGTATGGGCAGTCTCCCACGCCTCCGCATACTGCTCGAGCTCGGCAGTTGCATGGCGAGATGCTCGCTCGGCGAGTGGAGACTCGGTCGCCTCGATGCCTGCGGTGACGGATGCTGCTTGAGGCTCGTTCCAGACCGGGCTCAGGGCTGCGCTCGCGCCTGAGCAAGCGTTGGTGTCCCCGGGGGCCATCGCAGCCGCCGTGAGTACAACGCCACCAATGCCCAGCAACCACGGAAGGGTCGTTCTCGAGCGGGGCTTGAGGGCGCGTTCGAGGGCGCGCAGCAGTGGGGCCATCGACGGCCACCGTGCTTCAGGCGCGGGCTGGAGTCCGCGTTCGAGCGCAGAGCGGATGGCGGAGGGCACTCCTCGCGTGTCGCTTGGGGTCGGGGGCGGGCCCTGTGCCTTGCGGACCGCCAGCTCCATCAGCGTCGCGCCTTCGAAACCTCGGACGCCATACAGGGCGTCGTGAAGCGCCAGGCAGAACGCGTAGACGTCACTGCAGACCGTCGTCTCACCGTCGATCTGCTCGGGCGCCATGTAGTACGGGGTCCCGACCATGCGGCCTTCGATGCTGACGGACGCATCGATCGACTGCTCTTCGGTATGGGTATCGCTGGCCGTGACCTCGGTGGGAGAGAGCAGCCGGGCGAGGCCAAAGTCCGAGACGCGGACCCACTCGTCGTGTCCTACGAGGACGTTGGCGGGCTTGAAGTCGCGGTGGAGGATGCCTTTGACGTGGGCGGCGTGCAGACCCTTGCCCGCGTCGATGAACATCTCGAGTGTTTCTTTCCACGGCCGGCTCGGCTTCTCGAGGATCCACTCTTTGAGGTCCCGTCCTTCGACGAGCTCCATGGCGATGTACGTACGCTCCAGCTCGCGTCCCACATCGTGAACGGTGACCACGTTGGGGTGGGAAAGGCTGGCGAGTGCCTTCGCCTCGCGGACGAGGCTGGCCTGGCGATCGGAGGCCGTGGTCGCGTCTTCGTCTGGGCTGCTCCGCAACACCTTGAGCGCGACGCGTCGGTCGAGCGCGGGGTCGTAGGCGGAGTAGACCTCGCCGACACCGCCGGCACCCACGCGTTGCACGATCAGGTAACGACCGAACAGCTGCCCGGGGCCGAGACGCGGCCCGGTCGCCGTCTCGACCTGCGGAAGCGTCTCGTCCGTCGCACCCATCCTGCCCCAGTATGCCTGGTGCCGCGACGGCGCGGGCGGCTACGCGAGCGCTGGGGCTTTGGAAGTTGCGGACGTGGCCGTTGCCGCGACCGGGGTTCGAGTGGCCTCGGCGACGACGTGGCCAATGACAATCGTTGCGGGGGCTGTGACGCCGTGTCTTTGCACGATGTTCGGCAGCTCCCGGAGCGTGGCCGTGAAGACTCGCTCCTGGGCGGATGAAGCCTTCTCCACCACTGCCGCCGAAATGTCCGGTGGGTGTCCCGACGCAATGAGCCGTTGCACGAGCTGAGGCAGGACCTTGATACCCATCAACACCACGAGCGTTGTCTGCGGATCGTACGCGGGCGCGGTGGGCTCACTGTCGTCGCGTCCCACGGCGGTCACCACGTGAACGCGGTCGGCGAATCCACGCCAGGTCAGCGGGATCTGGGCTGCTGCAGACGATGCATGAATCGCGCTCACGCCTGGAACGACCTCGACCTCGATGCCTTGGGCGCGGTAGCACTGAAGCTCCTCCCCGGTCCGGGCGAAGAAACCGCAATCTCCGCTCTTGAGGCGGACGACGACCTTGCCCTGCAGGGCGGCCTCAGCGGTCCATTCTTCGAGCTCTCGCTGACCGGCGGTCGCGCCTCCGCGTGGCTTGTTGACGACCTTCCACTCGGCGCTCGTGAGGTCTGCGAGCCCGTCCATCATGGCCTTGGCGACAAGCCGATCGGCGACGATGAGGTCGGCTCGTGAGAGCCATCGCAGGGCTCCAAGGGTGAGCATCTCGGGGTCGCCGGGGCCGGCACCGATCAGCACGACACGTCCGCCCTTGTCCGCTTGGGATAGGACCCGGCGGGCGCGGAGTTCATCGCCGGTGTCGAGGTTGGCGAGCTCGGAGATCGAGGCCTGTTTCGCGAGACGCCGCAGACGCGGGCGGCCCCACGGCGTCTTGTTCCAGGTCCGCAGCGCGCCGAAGCGCCGAACCGCTTCGCCGGTGTTGCGGGGGAGTGCGAGCGCGATCTCCTTGCGGAGCCGACCGGCCATGCCGGGCCCTTGGCCTGCGGTCGAGATCGCGACGCGTACAGGCCCGTCGCAGTGCAGCGCGGGGACATCGAAGTCACACCTGTGTGGGACGTCGGCGTCGTTCACCAGCTTGCCGTGGGCGTGGGCGTGATCGTACCAGCGGACAGCCAGCGTTTCGCTGAGGTCACACAGAAACACCAGCGAGAACGCCTCGATGTCGAACGGCTCAGGTGTGCCGAGTTCGAGGTGGAACTGGCTCCCAGAGTCGCGCAGGCTGGAAGCGTCGGCCGATTGGTGGAGAGGACCGACGAACTCGAGCAGTTCCGGGATCTCTCGAATCTTGGCCAGGTGCTCGGCGTCCGTCCACACGCGCATCGGCGTCTTGCTGCGAGCCAGGTAGCGGACACGCGCCAGAAGTTCGCGACCGCGACCGATCACGAGTGCGGCACCTTGGGGCCGAACCGCGATCATCATCCGCGCTTCGTCGGAGATGTTGCTCATTGCGCCGCTTCCTCCTGAGGCTGCGCCGCAGCGAGCCGATGGTGGATGCCGCATTCGGTCTTTCCACGTCCGCGCCATCGACCAGCGCGTTCGTCCTCGCCGGGGCGGACTCGAGAGGTACAGGGACGGCAACCCACGCTGGCATATCCATCGTCGAGCAGCGGGTTGTAGGGGAGGTTGTGGCTGTGCAGGTGCTCGAACACGCGGGCTCGAGGCCACCACGCCAGGGGGTTGATCTTGACCAGCCCGTGAACCGCGTCCCACTCGACGCTTTCGACCTCTGCGCGGACGAGCGAACCGGTGCGACGCAGACCTGTGATCCATGCGCTCGCATCGGCCAGCCGATTGGCCAGCGGCTTGACCTTGCGGATCTCGCAGCACTGGGCCGGGTCGGTTTCCCAGAGGTCCTCTCCGAGCGCCTCGGCCTGCTCGTCGAGCGTGAGTGCGGGCTTGAGTCGCTGGATGCTCACCCCAAGTCGTGTTTCGAGCCGGGTGGCCAACTCCAACGTTTCATCGAAGAGCAGGCCCGTATCGAGCAGGACCACGTCGAGGTCGAGTCCCGCCTTGACAGCGAGGTCGAGCGCGACGATCGACTGCGGTCCCAGGGCGCTGGCGAGGACCAGGCCCTGCGGGAACCCGCGTCCCGCCCAACGCAGGATCTCGAGGGGGTCCTGGAGGTTGGTGGGCAGCACGTCTTGGGTCCGCATCGAATTCAGCATCATGCACCGTGGATTGTTGGGAGCGGCGATATTACTCAGTGATTCACTGTAGTTAATATCCGGGCCTGAGCCTTGATTTAGAAGTATCAGCCAGCAGATTGGTGTCAAAACAATTAAAAAAACTGTGATCTATGGTGTTTATGCGCCAATCCACGAAGTACGGGAGTGAGGAGGGTGTTGCTACCCGATCACGATCCTGGCTTTGCGTCACCAAGGAAGCCGCGAATAACGGGGCATTCACGCGCTAAATGCCCCTGGCGCGCCGATACAACGGCTTCAAGAGGGAGAATAGGCGGCGCAACCAGGAGGGCAGTTCGCCGTCAGTGGGGTCATGATTCGCCTAGCTTCGATTGCCTCGATCCTGATCGTCCTTGGGGCCTGTGGCGGCGATGACACCGCCGCCGAGGACACAGACGGCTCGAGCGCGGAGGAAAGCACGGGCTCAACCGGCGTCGCTTCGTCCGACTCGAACGAGACCAGCGCATCCACGACGGGACCCGGATCGACCGACCCCACGACGGGTCCCGGCGAGACCACGGGCGAGACAGAGACGACCGGAGAGACCGGTGAGGAGCCATCATGCGAGGGCATCGGCTTCGACCCGGATGCGTCGGTTTGGGCATTGCCGGACCTGAGCGCACTGCCGCTGGACGTGTCGGACCCGATGCAGTTGGTCGGGGACAACTGGGGCTGCACGAACAAGGAACAGCTCCGCTACACAACGATGGACCTGACCGGGGATGGGCAGCTGGACGTGGTGCTCACCGACGGGTGCGACGCGAACGGCGTGGGCACGGAGCGATGGATCGTGCACCCGGGTGAAGACGATGGGTTTGGCGCGGCGACAACATGGGCATTGCCGGACCTGAGCGCGCTGCCGCTGGATGTCTCAGACCCGATGCAGCTGGTCGGTGACAACTGGGGCTGCACCAACGAGGAGCAGCTTCGCTACACGCTGATGGAGCTGACGGGCGACGGACGGGTGGACTTCGTGATCACCGACGGCTGCGACGCGGACGGAGTTGGGACGGAACGATGGATCGTGCACCCCGGCGAAGATGGTGGGTTTGGTGCGGCGACGACGTGGACGCTTCCTGATTTGAGCGCGCTACCGCTGGACGTGTCGGACCCGATGCAGCTGGTCGGCGACAACTGGGGCTGCACAAACAAGGAGCAGCTTCGCTACACCACGATGGACCTGGATGGGGATGGACTCCTGGACATCGTACTCACCGACGGCTGTGATGCCGAGGGCGTCGGGACCGACCGGTGGATCACCCATCCGACGGTGTGCGAGTGATCCGAGCGCGCAGAGGCAGCGAGAAGACAAAGGTCAGTTCGATCCACGGCTCGGCCTGCGGTGCTGACCAATCCAGCCCGAAGCTGTCCGTGAGCTGGTGGATGCTGAGCGGCTTGGTCCAGGGCTCGGGACGGTGCGCGAAGCTCTTGCCGTCCCTGAGTGCGATCCCATGTGCTTCCTCTGGTTGGTCCGAGACATCCACGATGAGGCCCTCCTTGCGAGACCGTGCGATGCGCAGCTGCCACGCCACTTCGTGCTCGGTCGCCATCGCGGCCCAAAACTCCCACATGAAGAGGTAGGGGTTTTCGATCGGTCTTCCGAGTCGCTCTCCCAGCCACGCCGCGGCGCTCTTTAGCGCGGGTGAGGGCGGTCCGGTGGCGCGGAATCCTGCGAGCGCGTTTCTCTCCCCGATGGGGGTCCGTCGCAGTGGCGTCTGAAGCGGATCGAGTCCCGCTCGTCGCAGTGCTGCGTCGACCTGGTTCCGCCGGTCGATCACCGGGTGGTCGTTCTTGAACACGTCCGCGGGGACGCCAAGCAACTTCCCGAGCGTACTGAAGAGTTCGCCCCTGTCCCAGCCGTCAGCGGGCACAGACGCGAGGTCGTGCCGCAGTCGGGCGAGGAGCGCCGCCCTTAGTTGCTGGGGGCAGTCCGGAACATCGCACAGGGACCGTGTGACCCACGAATCGAATGAGATGGTTGGATCTGAAATCTGAGATGCCAGCTGTCGTAGGCCCGCGGGGTGTCGGGCCTCGATGATGACGCGCGCGAACCGAATCTCCTCTTCGGGGTCGTGACGCCGAGCAAGAAGATTCAGGGCAAGCTGCTGATCCAGCTCGAAGACCGCAGCCGGGACCGGTTTGCCGCGAAATAGCCGTCGTGTCAGGTGACGGCGTTGTCCCCGGGTCCCGGGTGTTGTGGACGAGAGGAGGTGTGATGCCAAAGATGGGCCAAACCCGAGCGGCCACCTCCGGTCGACCACGCCCCACCCGTAGCGAGCGACCAACCGGCTCGCCACTCGGTCAATCAGCGCATCTGGATGCCACAACGCGTGTTGGAGCCGCTCGTCGGCGGTTTGCGACTTCGCTTCGTCCCACCACGCCCGGGCCGCCGCGCTGTCCTCGAGCGCTCGGAGTGCGTGGTCGTTGAGCAGCTGCCGGGCGAGCTCTCCGACGGTCATATGGCTCCGGCCGATCACAGGGCTGTCGGCGAGCTCGAGCAACTCTGGGATTCGCAAGTCACCTTGCGCAAGGATGCGAGGACGAGGATCGCTGACGCGCCAGTGGACATTCCGGAACCGCTCCGGTGTGAAATACGGAGCCCAGTCTGCGAGCTCGGACTCCAGCACACCGTGTGGATGCAGACCGGCGAGTTGCGCCTGCACCTGGATTCGATCCGAGGCCGTGCAGGTGGCTTCGGCACGATGCAGAAGTCGCTCGAGCTCTGAGCGCGACTGCCATTGCCCGAGCCCTGTGCTGATCTCATCTTTGAGGGTCCTACACAGCGCAGTGCGATAGTCCTGCACCGAGCCCGGTCGGAGAGGCCGCGCAGGAAGTCCCTGCTGTTGGGCCCAGACCGCCAGCGTCAGGGAGCGCAGATGGGTGGAACGCGGGCTTTGCAGACACGAGTCCGACTCGGGATCTTCCAACCCGCCCTGGAGAAGGACTGTCGCGGGAAGTGGGCGCATCGACCCCCCGGTGGGACCCGCGTGGTCCCGAACCGTTCGGCGGCGATGGCCCCGCGCGACCCGAATCCCGGGGTGGTTTGCAGCCATGTTCCGGTAGGCGAGCGGGACGTTGTGGATGGGGTGTTCGCCGTGTGAGGTGCCGAGATCGATGTCCAAGAAGACTTGGTGATCTTCCTGGAGCATTGTGAAGCCGATGGTGCACAGCGTTCCTCCTCCCACCGACACACTGCGTTGTTGAAGCTGGAGGCCCGTCACGGACGGAAACCCGGCGAGTGCGTACAGCTTGAGAATCGCATCTCGGTCTTCACGTTCCTCGAAGGCCCGTCTGTCGAGCGGTGGGCCCGCAGCGTCCGGCTGTCCTTGCAGCTGGCCCGCGGGCGGTTGGGCCTCGCGGGGCGGTGCGCTGGTGCAACCACCGCCAAGCATCATCGACAGCGCGAGATGAAGAACCCACCGCACAGGGGCACTGACACTCCCCAGCGAAGAGAGGTTCCGTCCACCAACCAACGACAAGCGGGACGTCCCGAAGGGCCCACCTCCCCATCTCCTCACCGAGCGCACCCTTGCCCTCGTGGCACAGCGCGACGACAGCCTGCGTATCGCTTCTCCGCGTGACGACGTGCTGATTCGGTCGCGCCTGCTAGGCCCTCGGCCATGGAGCGGATGCCCGCCTTCGTTCAAGGAGCCAGCCGAGGAATCGGCGCTGGTCTGACGCGGCTGCTGCTTGAGCGCGGACACCGGGTGTTTGCGGCCAGCCGAACCCCTCGGGACTCGGAGGTCCTCGACGCGTTGAAACAAGCGCACGGTGGACGGCTCGAGCTGGTCGCAGTTGACGTCGAGGACGAGGCGACGGTGCAGGCGGCGGCAGCTCTGGTCGCCGAGCGTTCTCCGAAGCTGGGCCTGGTCATCAACGTCGCCGGGCTACTGCACGACGGAGACAAGGGCCCAGAGCGCCGGGTGCAAGACATCGACCCGGCGTGGCTGCAGCGGACCTACGCCGTCAACGCGATCGGGCCGCTCCTGGTGGCCAAACATTTCGCCCGCATGCTGCAGCACGACGAGCGCTCGGTGCTGGCGAGCCTCTCGGCCCGGGTGGGCAGCATCGAGGACGACCAGCTCGGCGGTTGGTACGGCTACCGGGCGTCCAAGGCTGCGCAGAACATGTTCACCAAGAACCTGTCGATCGAGCTGACGCGTCGCTTCGGCCAGCTCATCGTGCTGGCGCTGCACCCGGGTACGGTCGACACCGGGTTGTCGAAGCCGTTTCAGCGCGGCGTGCCCGAGCACAAACTGTTCTCAGTCGAGCGGGCCGCGCGTCAGCTGCTGGAGATCATCGAAAGAGCAACCCCCGAGGACAACGGGTCGTTCTTCGCCTGGGATGGAAGCAAGATCCCCTGGTGATCGCACCCCTACCTTGCGAGCAGTCGGTCCCTACTCGGTGTAGAGCTTTCTCGCGTAGGCCTCCCCGTAGTACTCCTCGAGCTCTTCGAGGGTCTTGTCTGGGTTCTCGATGGAGCGCACGATCTTGGCGCGCGAGGGTAGTGCCTCCGGAGCCCAAGCGCTCGGGTCCCACAGCGACGAGCGCATGAACGCCTTGGCGCAGTGGTAGAAGAGGTGCTTGATGTCGACGTGGAGGGCGAGTCGCGGTCGGTGGCTCTTGGTCACCATCGCGTCGAAGTAAGGCGCGTCGGAGACGATGCGAGCGCGTCCTGAGATCCGCAGGGTGTCGGTGCGGCCGGGGACCATGAACAACAGACCCACGTTTGGGTTGGACAGAACGTTGTGGAAACCGTCGGCGCGTTTGTTTCCCGGGCGTTCGGGGATCGCCAGCGTGGTGTCGTCGACGACGTGTACGAAACCCGGCGGGTCACCTTTGGGGGACACCTCGCATTCGCCCAGACCGTTTGCAGTCGCTACGAGAACGAACGGGGAGGCTCTGATCCACCGTCGGTCCATCTCATGCAACGCGTGGCGCTCCTTGGACGCTGCGCGCTCGGTGGGCTTGCCGAGGATCGAGCGGAGCTCCGCCGCGTCCGTGACCACTGAGAGTTCGCCGCTCATGGCGCCATGGTACGGCGCGCTGCCGCACGGCGGGGGACTTCGAACGTGGAGCGACATGAACCAACGAAAAACGGGACGTCCCAAGTGGGGCGCCCCGCTTCGTCGTGGTCAACCGAGCTCTACAGGCAGGTTGCGTTCCAGGGGCCGGAGCAAGCACCCGACTGCGAGAAGGTCAGCGTGCCGAAGCGTCCGTTTTGGAAGGTGTTGTCGTTGATCGCCATGTCGGCGATTTGACCGCTGGGACCTGCGACGGTGATGTTGGAGCCCATCGAGGTGAACTCCAGGCTCACGTCGTAGTCGACCGCGAACTCCCACCCTTCCAGTGCTGCTTCGGCGGGCGAGAGCAGCACCTCGGAGTTCGGGGTGTCGATGTCGCAGAAGATGTCCTCGGAGGTCAGGGCACCAACGGAGGGAGCCTGAACCTTCTTGACCAGCATGCCACCGGGCCACAGGAAGTTGGGCGCGTTGGGGCAGACGTCGACGCCGAGGTTTTCGGCTTGGTCCTCGGCCTTCCAAACGAAGCTGTAGAAGTTCGAAGCGTTCTGAGCACCCCACACGAAGCCGACGACGTCGTTGTCGCCGCCGTTGATGTCGGGGCTGAGGTTGTCGACCCGAAGGATGCCTTCGAAGGCGGTGTCCTCGAACTCGACATCACACAGGTGAAGGCCGGCGTCGTTGTTGAGATCCTCGCAGGCCTGCGCGCCACCTTGCTGGTAGGTGATGGAGGCCGGCATGCCGATGTCGCCATCGAGCACGTCGAGCTGGACGAGCTCGCAGGCGCTCTCGAGGCCGAAGACGTCCGCGGAGACCACGGTGACCGAATCTTCGGCCTGGTCGACACCGTCGTCGACGGTGACGGTGTACGTCTCGTAGTTGGTCGGCGTGGCGTTGACGGTCGCACCCACGGCGGTGTCGAGCGTTGCCCCCGGGGACCATGTGTACATGTACTCGCCGGTGCCGCCCGATGCCATCGCGGTGAGCTCGGCTGCGGTGGGGGACTCGTAGGTGACGCAGGTGCCAGCGTCGACGCTCAGGCACTCGTCGGTGACGTTGGGCGTGGTGTCGTCACAGTCGGTGCCGGGGGTGATGCCGGTGCCACCATCTGGAGGATCGTTGTCGCCATAGCCGTCCTCGTCCTCGTCCTGCGTGCAGGCTTCGTTGAGCGGAGGCTCTTCGTTCTCGGAGGCGCCGGGGAAGGTCTGATCGTTGCTGTCGTCGCAGTCGGTGCCCGGGTCGACGCCGTCTGGAGGATCGCCATCGCCGTAGCCATCCTCGTCTTCGTCCTCCATGCAGGCTTCGTCGCCGGGAGGGTCTTCGTTCTCCGCAGCACCCGGGAACGCGAACGGGTTGTCCGGTGCGCAGTCGTCGGGGTTGGGGACGGTGCCGTCGGGAGGATCTTCGCCGTCGGGGACGGTCACGCAGTCGTCGGGGTCTCCGAAGCTGTCGCCGTCATCGTCGGTGCACCACTCTTCGCCGGCGTCTGTGTCGTTGGAGTCGGACTCCGACTCCATCGTGTCGCTGTTGCTGTCGGTCTCGAGCGTGTCGCTCTCCGTCGCCGTGGCGTCGGTATCGGACTCGCCGAGAGACGCGTTGGCATCGGCCGCGCAGCCCTCGTTGGAGGTGTCCTGAAGCAATCCGTCGTCCGCGCAAGGATCCGCGCAGCCCGCCGCAAGGAGAGAACACGACGTCAGAAGTAGGGAGATGTATGCCTGACGCATGGTCCTCGCCGCCTGTGCAGCCCGAGTGCCACGATCGATCTGCGGCCGATCGAAACCCGCCTTTTCAAACGCTTAGCCGCACTGAGGTTCGTAGACCCCAGTAGGACCGCGCATGCTGGGGCCCGCCGGCCGGGTCATTTTGACCCGCCGGGGCACAATGTCTCGTCCCACATGGCCCCACGTGTCTGCCTCTCGGCCCCCGATTGACGGCGATCCTGCGTTGGTACGGAAAGTGCCTACAGGCCGATCAGAACCCGCTATGGCACCGTTCGCGCGCATTTTTGCACTTTTGACGCCTGTCGTCACCTTCCTCGCGGCTCCAGAGGCTCAAGCTGCTCCGGACGAAGACGGCGGTTCCGCCTCGGTGGGCCTCTCCTCCGAAGACGGTGCCAATGCCGATGCCGATGCAGGCGACGCGTCGGGTGACCGCGCCGAGCTTCGGTGGATCGATCGCTGGAAGCCCGAGCGAAACATGTGGGAGCTCGGCATCTATGGAGGCTTGTTCCTCCCCGGTGCCAACCACGAGCTGTTCGCCTTCGATGCAGCCGCACCCGACCTGGGCTTCAAGAAGTTCAAGCCGCTCGCCCCCGAACTCGGTGGACGTGTCGGCTACTACCCGCTTCGCTTCCTCGGAGTCGAACTCGAGGGCGGTGGCATGTTTGCCTCGACCAACGACGACCAGGCGGCAACGCTCTACACGATCCGCGGGCACGTCCTCGCCCAGATCCCGCGCTGGAGCGTGACCCCGTTCTTGCTCGCAGGTGCTGGGGGTCTCGGCGTGAGCAGTGGTGACGGCGCCGTGGGCAACGACATCGATGCGGCCGTTCACCTCGGCGGTGGTGTGAAGATCTACTTCAACCGTTGGGTGGCGATGCGTCTCGATCTTCGCGACGTCATCGGCTCCCGCCGCGGCGTCAGCGAAGGGGAGAACCACAACTTCGAAGCCTTGCTGGGGCTGTCGCTCACGCTGGGTCGCAAGAAGACCGCGCCGCCGCCAGAGACGGGGCCGATCGATACCGACGGCGACGGCATCATGGATCCGGACGACAAGTGCGTCGAGACACCCGGTGTTCCCGAGTACGAAGGCTGCCCGATCCCCGACACGGACGGTGACGGCTTCCTCGATCCGGACGACAAGTGTCCGACCGTTCCCGGCATTGCGCCCGATGGCTGCCCGGACAACGATCGCGACAAGGACGGCATCCTCAACGACGTCGACAAGTGCCCGGACGACCCGGAGACCAAGAACGGCTACCAGGACGAGGATGGCTGCCCCGACGAGCTGCCCGAAGAGGTCAAGGCCTTCGCCGGTGTCATCGAGGGGATCTACTTCGACACCAACAAGGACACGATCAAGCCCAAGTCACGGCCCAAGCTGAACCAGGCCGCCGATGTGCTCACAAAGTTCCAAGAGATCAAGATCGAGATCTCCGGGCACACCGACAACGTCGGCAAGCACGCGTACAACATGGACCTGTCCAAGCGTCGTGCCGAGTCGGTGCGCAACTACCTGGTCGGCAAGGGCATCGACGAGTCCCGGATCACGGTCCAGGGCTACGGCCCCGACCAGCCGATCGACACCAACGACAACAAAGCTGGGCGCAGCAAGAACCGTCGCATCGAGTTCAAGATCCAGCAGAAGTAGGGATCGACGGACCGCAACGAGGGCGCACTCCGGACTTCCGGGGGGCGCCCTGTTGCTTGGTTGGGTGTGGGCGCTGCCGGACGGGCGCAGTGATACAGTTGTGGGCTGATGCGCGCCGCCTGGATCCTCGTCGGAGTCGTCCTCTTGGCCCCTACGCTCGCCTCGGCGGAGACGCTCGAGGTCGACCGTTTTGAGCCAGTCCGAGAGCTCGAGTTACTCGGCCTGCAGGGCATCGACGTGGACACCGGGTGGCAGCCCCCTAGCGGCAACATTCAGGTGCGGTTCCTGACCCACGCCGACGACAACATCCTCATCGAAATGCCAGGTGATGCGGTCTTTGACTGGGACACCGGCGAGGTGCACTTCGTCGGTGATGAGGACGCCGGAGTGTTCGACGTCGACATCGGCGTGTTGTTGGACGCTCGTTTCCGGTTCGATCTTCTCGGTCAGCAGTTCGAGTCGTCGTTCATCGGCCCGTACGACCTCGGGATTTTTCAGGAGGCCAGCTACACGCCCTATCTGCTGCCCGGCAACGATGACCGACCGCTCTTGGTCGACGATGAGACGACCCCGATCGAGGTGTTCAACTACGCGATCGTCGATGCGATCATCGCCAGCGGTAACTTTTTCGTGGACGCCAGCTTCGACATCGACATGGAGCTGACTTGCGAGCGGATCGACATCACGGATGCAGACGGTGCGCCCGCCGGATCGATTCTGGCCGAGTTCGAGGCTCTCAACGCAGCCGGCCGTGATGCGGAAGTGGTGGAGCTGTTGGCGAGTCTGCACTGCACGCTTCTGTCCGACATCGAGCTCATCCTGTATCCGGGGGTGGAGTTGGAGATCGGGTTCCAGGACTTTCAGCTCGTACCCTTCGAGCTCCGGATTCCGTTGCTCGACGATCGAACCGACGCCATAGACTTCGACCCTCTGCCGGTCGTGTTCGACATGCCTCCTGTGGACATGCCGGAAGGGAGCACCGGCGAGGCATCCTCCGGGGGTGATGAATCCGGGGCCGACGAAGGCGGTACCTCCGGTTCCGCGGGTGATTCGGAGGGTGAGAGCACCTCGATGGAGCCTGCGACCTCCGAGGGATCCGAAGTCACCGGAGGATCGACCGCCGAGACAGACACCGATTCGGCAGGCGGCGCGGCGGACTCGGCCGACGGATGCGGGTGCACGACCGGTCCAGGAGGCCGCGTGGGAACCGCGCTGTTTCTCATCCTGTTGCTCTCGCTCCGACGTCGCCCCTCGGCACCGCGAAGCGGAGAAATATTCTAATTCTAGTGTCTTAGGGCGATGGCGGAGAACCCGCAAGAAATCGAATGATCCATGTAGGATATTCGCGTACCCGGGCCATCCGCGATGATGCTGCTTGCGGGGGAGAACAAGATGTTGCGCCGATGGACTGTATGTTTGGTGCTGGGAGCTGCGGTTGCGGCTTGCGGTGGAGATGGAGGCGGGGAGGCCGACGCGGATAGCGTTGGCGACGACAGCGGCAAGGCCGACGACGTCGACGATCTCGACCCCGAAGACTGTTCACTCGAGGCGGGCGACGAGCGGTAACTGGCGTTGTTTGAGAACAACAGCCACGTCCAGATGCGGTGTCGTGGTGCGACTGGCTTCGTGCAGACCGCGTGCTGCATCGACGAGATTCGGCAGTTCGAGTTCATCACGGGCTGCCCGATGCAGGCCAAGTTCAACAGCGCTTCCGGCTCTGAGAAACGATGTGTCCAGGACCAACCCGACTCGGGCGAAGTGGTGTCCGGGGAGCTGTTTGTACCGACGATGTGCTGCGAGCTGCTGTGCGACCCGGCCGCCGGTTGGGACGACCCCGACACGCAGAGCTCATGCCGCAACTCCGCCGGCCAGTTCCACCCGCACGTCTGCTGCATGATGAACGACAACGCCCGTTGCGGTGGTGCCCAGTTCGACGCAGAGCCCAACGCTGCTGGCTGGCGACACTGCCGTGCCCAAGAGGGCGACTTCGCGGGCCAGTTTGCCCCCGCGGCTTGCTGCATGGACACGTGCTTCGACATCATCGAAGGCGGGGAAGAGGACGTTCCGCTGGAGTGCGTCATCCCGGTCGAAGAGGAGTGCTCCGGGGCGGCTGTGGATGCGAACGGCATCTGCCGGACGCCGGACGGATACTTCGCCAAGGGCATGTGCTGCGTCGATGCGGGGGATGTTGACGTTCCTGCTTCGGACGACTGCTACGAAAAAGAAATCACCGGACAAGAGCTGACTGGCTGCGAAGCCTGAGTGGGGGGATCACGATGAACGACGAAGAACGACGGAAGTTTGAACTCACTCGGCGCGCAATCCTGCGTGGATCAGGCGCTCTGGGCATGGGCTCCCTTGCTGCGGCGGGCCTCGGCTGCAACGAAGGCGGTGGCCCGGGCCTCGACCCGATGCTTCGCCACGCGGAGTGCATCGGTGGGCCCGCGATGTCGGCCGACGAGTTGCTCGCACCGGTCGAGAACATCGTGGTGCTCATGATGGAGAACCGGTCATTCGACCACATGTATGGCTCCCTGAGCCTGATGGAAGGTCGCGATGATGTGGACGGACTGCTCGGCAACGAGTCCAACCCGACCCACGATGGCGGCACCGCTGACATCTTCGAGCTCGACCCGTTTCAGAAGCTTCACCACCTCCCACACAAGTGGGAGCCCATGCACGATGCGTTCAACGACGGTGTGAACGACGGCTTCGTCAAGGCACACCACGAGGCGAACAAGCACGAGACGCTGACCGCAGGCCCCGAGGTGATGGGCTTCCTTCAGCGTCGCGACATGGAGATCATGTACGCGCTGGCCGACAACTACACGTTGTGCGACCAGTGGCACTGCTCGGTGATGGGGCCCACGTGGCCCAACCGCTTCTTCATGCACGCCGGTCAGTCCGGGGGCCGCAAGACCAACCACCCCAAGTTCTTCATGGACTCGATCTGGGGCCGTCTTCGCGACGCGGACATCGAGGGCACCAACTACTTCACCGACCTGCCGTGGGCCGCTGCCGCGATGGGCAAGCTCCGCGGGTTCTCGCGTCTGTCCTCGTTCTTTGAGGACGCCGAGCGCGGTCGCCTCCCCGCCTTCTCGATCCTCGACCCGGGCTTCTTCAGCTCGAGCTCGGACCACCCCCGCGAGTTCGGTGGAGACAGCGACCACCCGGAGATGGGTCCCAACGTCAACTTGGGGCAGCTGCTCGTCGCCACGATCTACCGCGCGCTCGCCGAGAGCCCGCAGTGGAACAAGACGATGTTCATCATCACGTACGACGAGAGCGGTGGTTTCTACGACCACGTGGCTCCGCCGACGACCATCGACCAGCGCGGCGAGTTCCAGCAGCTTGGCTTCCGCGTGCCAAGCTTGGTCATCGGGCCGCACGTTCGCTCGGGTTGCGTCAACAACAACCTGTTCGAGCACTGCTCGATCCTCTCCACTGCGCAGCGTCGCTTCGGCCTCGAGTCGCTCAACCAGCGTGTCGACGTCACGGCCGACTTGTCGAGCGCGATCAACCCCGACTACGTGAACAACCCGCAGGCCGCGATCACGCTGCCTGAGGTGGAGATCGACGAGGACCGCCTCATCGAGAAGCTGCTCCCCGTCGACACCCAGCCGGAGCTGGGGCTCATCGCTGACGCCGGCGGTATTCCGGCCGAGTTCGACCGTCGCGCCGACTTCAAGAGCGACGTCCGCGGGCTGGTGCACAAGGCCCGCGACTATGGCCTGGTGCACTCGGTCAGCGAGTTCAAAGCCTGGACCTACAAGTAGCCGCGTAGGTTCGAGATTGGGGGCGTCGATTGGTGGAAACCGGTCGGCGCTTTCTCGTGTCGGTGCCAGAGATGAACACGCCTGTACCCAGCCGCTCGAGCACCTCTGCGTTCACCGTCGCGATTGTGGGCATCGCCGGCGCGGTGGCGGGCTCCCTGGCCGTCTGGACCGCGTTGGCCCCGGGAGAGCCGATCGTCGTCGATCAGACGTGTCGCTGCGAGTGCATCACCGAGGCGGTGCCGACTCCGGCACCGCCCACGCTCGCGGAAGTCGTTCGGAGCTCCGCTCAGGAGAATGGGGGGCCCCATCCGGTTGCCGAGAAAACCCCTCCGGCGCCGCCACGGGTTCGGCAGGCCAAAGCGGAAGTCGTCGGCCCGCTCGATCGCGACATCATCCGCCGCATCGTTCGCGCCCACATCAACGAAGTTCGCCACTGCTACAACCAGGGGCTGAGCACCGACCCCGAGCTCTCGGGTCGGGTTGCGGTGCAGTTCACGATCGGCTCAGGGGGAAAGGTGCTGGAGTCCGTGGTCGCGTCGAGCACCCTGGACGAAGACGATGATGCGGTTGCCTCGTGCACGGCGAACGCCGTCAAGCGCTGGAAGTTTCCGAAGTCAGAGGGCGAGGCGGTGGTGGTGACATACCCGTTCGTCCTGACGCCGGGGGATTGAAGCCACTCACCACAGCCCCGACTCCACCTCGACGCTGTCTTCGTAGCGGACGAAGGTGCCCTCGCCCCGCGCTGTCCACCCGATCTCCAGATCTGCGGCTCCGCCGATGGTGCGGGCGTAGTCACCGGACGAATCCTCGTAGGTCCGCATCCGGTACTCGGCGACGTCGGGCAGGTAGAGGTTGCGGGCAAACTGGTAGAAGGTCGCCGTGCCGGCCTGGTCGATGCCGAACCCCAGCAAGATGTCGCCTTCTTCGGCATCGCCCTCGGTTCCGAAGGCGTAGTTCGTGACCGCGAAGGACATGCAGGCCTCGTCCTGGTCCACATAGACCACTTCTCGCGGCAGAAGGTCGTCCTCGCCGTCGTATTGGAAGACGGAGTAGCCGGCACCGTTTTCGATGTAGAGGTAGCGCTGAGGGTCGGTGCCCCAGGTGTACGCAACGTCTCCTTCCTGCACCGCGAGCCCGTCGGCCTCGGCCGCGGTCGCAGAGCTGTCGGGGAAGGGGAGCGCCGCGATGTCGGACAGCATCGCGTCGATCTCGGCTTGTCCGTCGACCACCGCTCGCGCGTAGGGGCTGGAGTCGGCCTTGGCCACGACCGCGTCGACGAGCGGGAACGCGCTGTCTTCATCGACGCAAGGGGCGTTGACGCTCAGCGGTTCGCCACCGGTCGGGTCGCTGCCGGTCTCTCCAGCCGAGGTCTCTCCAGCCGAGGTCTCTCCATTCGAGGTCTCTCCAGCCGAGGTCTCTCCATTCGAGGTCTCCCCAGACGAGCTTTGCGGAGCGCCTGAAGTGGCACCTCCTGTGGATGTTCCGTCCGTTTCGCCTCCGGACTCGGCCGGATCGCATGCGGTCAAGGCAACGGAAAGACAAACAAGCAAGCAGCCTTTGGCGTTCACGGCGGGGTAGTTCTGCGAGGACGCGCCGTGATCACGAGAATTTCCGGATTTGCGCGACGGCGCCGTTGCGCGAACAACGGCCCGTCTCATGCTGCAACGCATGACACGAGCCGCCGGAGGGAGAGCTGCGGCTCAGACGCACTCGAGGAATTCGCCGTTGCAGGCGGCTCCATCGTCGGGCCAGAGTCTCCCATTGGCGTCGACGAACGGCATGTTCGTCGGGTCCCATGCGGAGGAGCAGAAGTCGCACGCGTCGCCAATTCCGTCGAAGTCGCTGTCGAGTTGCGGCCGGCGGCACGCTCGGAGCCAGGGGCTGTCGCCTTCGTCCGCGCCCTGCTCCAGGTTCTCGTACCGAGTGACGCCCTGTGCAGCGAGCTCGAGCCCGCAGCCGGGAGGAAGCGTGAACATGCCGGGGGTCGAGAGTACGCCCTCGGGAAGCAGCGCGCACTCGAACGCCTCCTGTTGGGCTGGGCTGCAGTCGGCGGGGGAGTGTCTCAGCGGGATGAACTCGCCGGGCGACTCCGGGTGAGGGGCGAGCAGCGGGACACAGCCTGAGCTGTCTCCTGTGAGCGGGTCGCAGCTCTCGGAGCGAGCGAGCCCTCCGTCGTCCATCCCAACGAGTTCGACCGTGCAACACAGGCCCGCGACGGATGCTGGATGGTACCCAACGCGGGCCGGGTTCGTCCGGTCGCCGCACCCCATGTCCGCTCCGATCTCGCAGAGTTCTCCGACGCCGTCCCCGTCGGGGTCATCGTCCTGTGACCCGCCCTCCATCGCTTGCGATGGGTTGGGTGCTGCGGCGCACGTGTCACAGACGTCCCCGACACCGTCCGCGTCGGTATCGATGTGGTTGCATTGGCCGTCAGGGGTACACGTCTGTCCCTGCGGGCACTGGCCCGGTTCGCACGCCATCTGGAGGGCTTCATCCAACGGCGCGCGTGGGCACGCATCGTATTGGTTGATCAAGCCGTCGCCATCGAAGTCGTCTTGGTCTCCGAAGCCTGAGCTCGCGTCGCCACCCAGGTCTGGGTCGCACGCATCGCCGACGCCGTCGAGGTCCGAGTCGGCTTGGCAGTCGATGCCGTCGCTCGTGGGAACTTCGCCCGTGAAGGGCTCGCCCACGCCGAAGTCGAAGCAGTTGGGTACGGTCGGGCAGTTGTCACATGCATCGCCGACGCCGTCCCCGTCGAGGTCTCCTCCGAGCGGAAACTGCCGGACTTGCATGTAGTCGGGGATCGCTGCTTCCTGGCTATTCGCGTTGTACTCGTGCAGCGGTTGAGCGCACAGGTCGCAGGCGTTGCCGATCCCGTCTCGGTCGGAGTCCGCGGTGTTCTGGCCGCTCTCGTCGGGAACGAACGGACACAGATCGACTTTGTCCGCGATGCCGTCGTCATCGGTGTCCAGCTGCAGCGGGTTGGGAACGCTCGGATCGATATCGGTACTCTGGGGCACGCCGTCGGCATCGCGGTCGTCGCAGCAGCTGAACCCTCCCAGTACGCATTCGAACGAGGCGTCCCCAGTGTCGCTGCCTCCGTCTTCGGTGCTTCCGCCTTCGTCTCCGCTCTCGGAGGAGCCGTCCGATTGTCCTGTCCCCCCGTCCGACTCGGTGCCGCTGGGCAGCTGTCCAACCTCCTCGATGCTGGCAGGGCACGCACAAAGCAACGAGAGCGCGAGCACAGTGAAGGAGGCATGTTGCGGCGTCTTCATGTTCACCAATCCGACAAGGTCTTTGAATCCGTCGACCCTTTTTCGCGAAACCATCACAGGTCGCACTCGGCCTTGACCTTCGCGCCCAGGGGGGTGTCCGCGTGGGTCAGGATGAAGGATCGTGCGGCGGCCTTGGGCTGCGGTCCCGAACCGGAGCAGGCTGCAATCGCGCTCCAGGCCGAGCGTTCCAGCGAGAGGGTTCCTCGAGGAAAGCGGCGGGCGTGCTCTCGCAATACACGATCGGCTTGTGCGATGTGACCGGCCGCCAGGTGCCGCTGGGCGGAGTCGAGAAGCGCGATCTCTTCGCGGAGACGGTCGGCGGCAGCCTCGGGTTTGCTCTCAGGTTTCGGGGCCACGGCAGGGTGGCGAGGCGCGGTCGCCGGGACGGCGATCGGCTGGGGTGTGGGCGCGGGCGGCTCGGGCTTCGAGATCGTCGCCGGGCTCGCAAGCGAGGCGGCCCGGGCGGGCGGGGCAGGCTGCGTCACCTCTGGTGCCGGAGTCACGGCGTTGACGGCAGGCTGAGGCGCATCCTCAGAGAGCACGGAGACGGCCCCCCATCCAAGCCCAGTTGTCACGAGAGCGACCGTCGTGAGCTTGAGGATCAGAGCGCTGGCCGCCCATCGCGTGGGCTCGGGTTCAGCCGCCTCCAGCTGGCCAGCACGCTCCAGCACCGCTTGCAGGTTGTTCTCGCGAGCCCCGGGCGGAGATTCGACGCTGCGGCGGTAGGCGGCGAGGTAGTCGTTGCGCGGGTCGGCAGTCATCGGGACCTCGGTCGCTGTCGCTTGGCTTCCTCGCGGGCGACGGCTTTGGCAAAGAGCGCGCGCACCGTACGGAGCCGCGAATAGACGGTGTTGAGTTTGATGGAGGCGGCGGCGGCAACCTCAGGAGCGGTCATGCCCTCGAGTTCACACAGGACGAAGATCTCTCGCTTCTCGTCATCGAGGGCGGCCATGAAGGATTCGACGACGCTCGCGGCTCGGCGCCAGTCCAGGGCCTCGTCGACGGGCGCATCCGCGTCCTTCGCGAGATGGAGTGGGGGCCGGCGGGCATCCTTGGCTTTGGCACGCCGGGCGACGTTTCGCAGAATGCTGTACAGCCAGCCGCGCGGACTCGCGTCGGGGCGCAGATCGTCCAGCCGGCGGAGGGCGACGATGAAGACGTCTTGGACCACATCGTCGGCCAGGCGAGCTGGGACCCCAAGCGCGAGGGCGCTTCGGCGCACGAAGTCGTGGTGCGCCCCGAAGAGCGCCTCGAACCCGTCCCGCTGGGTCGGGGCGGCGCGAGGTACCGCGCTGGGGCCCGACGTCATCCCCTACCCATCCCACGAGCATGCCGAATCCGTCGAAGAAAATGACCCGCGCTCGCGGGGACCACGCGGGCGTCGAACCGGCGGGGGGTCAGCGACGCGGTAGATGCAGCTCGAACCCGAGAGCGACCCGAGGCGCGACCACGGTGGGTTCGTGCCGGGGGCCATCGCGCACCTCGAACCCCGGTCTGAGGACGGACACGACTGCATCGGCATCCAGGACGATCGCGAGCCCGGGGATCACGAAGGCCCGTAGCGTGGGCCCGAGGGTCGCGGCGATCCAGGCGCCTCGTTGGGGCTGGGTGTTGATCAGGGCGCCGGTGCCCTCGCCGAGCTGCTCTCCGGCTTCGACGCCGCCACACAGGCCGGGCTGGAGTCGCCCGTCCAAGACGTCGAGCGTTCCACAGCCGCGGGCGCCGACGGTCCACGCCCAGGCGACGACGCCGGGTTGCCGATCGGTGGTGGTGGGGGCCGCGACCATTCCGAGGACTTCGGCGCGCCAGAACTTCGAGCCGAGACCGACGGCAAGCCCGCCGCCGCCGCCGAACCCCGGTGTGATGCCAAAGGAGCCGAAGCCAAACGCGCGCAGGGAGGCAAACAACGGACGCGGTGCTGCTGGCGTCCTGGGCTCGATGGGTGCGAGGTCCGCGGGCGACGAGTTGGTTGCCTCGGTCGCCGGCTCGGCCCAAGACACGGGCGCTGGAACGGGTTCGGGCGCAGGTTCGGGCTCGGGCTCGGGCTCAACCGGAGGCTCGGGGACCATCGTCGCCATCGCAGCCGCACGGGTGATCAGCACCGCGGCTTCGACGAGCGTGTCGCAAGCCGGACTCTGAAGCGTCCGTGTTTGCACGCCGTTGGGCGTCTCGAGCCTCAGCGTGGCGGCGAGTCCGTCGTCGGTGGCCTCGACCTCGATGTCGATCGATGCTCCCTCGAAGCCCTCTGCTGCAGCGTCCACAAGCCCTTGCCCACGGGATGCGGGGCACTGACCGCTACGATCTGTCCAAGAGACTTCGGTCGCCAACGAGGCGAGCGCGAGCGCGAGCGCCAGCATTCGGCCGCATCATGCCGCGACCGGTCGCTCGATGCGAGCGCCGTGTGGCGAAGCCTGTGGCTACCAGCAGCCGTCGAACTGCACGCGGCCGGAGATGGTCCCGTTCTCGCTCGTGCAATCGACCACCATCTCGCCGCCGTGGTTGTACAGCAGGCCCTTCTGGTCGACCGTTCGATCGAGTCGCACGTAGAACTCTTCGCAGTCGTCTTCGGTGAAGACAAACCCGTCCTGTGTTCCGGGGACAAACGCAACGATGGTCGGGCCCAGCTCCGCGTCGTCGACGAAGCGAACGCATCGCTCGCCGTCGTGACTCGACACGTCGATCTCCTGGCTGAAGCCGCCGATGCAGATGCCCGGGTCGAGATCCCAGGTGCCGAGCTCTTCTCCTTGCACGGAGAGGTTGCCCTCCACGCTCATCGGCGGTGCCTCGTAACAACCGCTCGATGCGCTCGCAACGACAAACCCCAGTCCGATCCATGCCCTGCGCATGAGATCACGCTAACAGCGGTCAACCGTTTGGGGAAGTCGGGAGTCTCCGGTTCTTGGTACATCCGTGGAATGACGCGATGGGGTTGGATTACGGCGGCGTTGCTCGTCGGTGCCGCATGCGGTGAGGACGGCGGCCCAGCCGCGGCGAGTAACGGCACGTCCTCGACCGGCGCAGGATCGTCCGACGAGACGTCGAGCGCGGGCACATCGAGCTCGACCGACGCGGTTGCGTCCTCCGACGAGAGCTCGTCGAGCGGCGGGAGCAGCAGCACGGGGAGCACTCCGGCCGAGCCACCGGAGTTTCTCTGCCCGGACCCGAATGTGCCCGAGTGTGCGTCCAACGAAGGGGCCCTTCGTGCGGCGGCATCGGTTCGCTCGATCGTCCCCGAGTGCTTCGAGGCCTGGGTCGACGTCGACGGCAACGCGGTGTTCGACGGCGATGACACCTTCCTCGACTGCGGATGCGATCGGTTGTGTCCGGAAGACGACGGATATCCAGGAGCGGACGAGGGTGAAGGCGACGGCGATTTCGCGCGGGTGTTTGTCGCCGGTTTCCAGGGGAACCGGCTGGCCACGGGCATCCGCGGTGTGAACGAGGGTCTCGTTGGAGAAGGCGACGGGATCGACGTCCGGGTGTTGGTCCTGGACCAGGGCGAGGTTCGGGTGGCCGTGTTGGCCGTCGACACGGTCGGCATCTTCCGCCCCGACGTCACCCGAATTCGGGCCGCCTTCGATGAGGCCGGGGCCGACGTCGACGCGGTCATCGTGCACGCCCTGCACAACCACGAAGGACCGGACACGATGGGCTTGTGGGGCGAGGGCCCACTGGTCTCGGGGTACGACTCCTCTGCCTACGGGGCGCAGTGGCGTGCAGCGGCGGTCGAGGCCACGCTCGAAGCGATCGGTGCGCTTGAACCGGTGACCGCGATTCGCACCGGTTCCATCGACTCGAGTCTGGCGCAGCCGGGCGGCGCGTCCAATCTGATTCGTGACAGTCGGGATCCGTGGGTCGTCGACCCCACCGTTTCGGTGCTTTCGCTCGAAGGCGAGGGCCCAGAGCCGATCGTCACGTTGGTCAACTACGGGTGTCATCCCGAGACGCTGGGCAGCCTCAACACGCTGCTCACCGCCGACTTCGTGCACGCCATGCGCAGGACGGTCGAACAGGGGTCGCAGTGGCGGCGTGCTCCGGGACGCGACGGCGTGGGCGGCACGGCGATCGTCATCAACGGAGCGGTCGGCGGCATGATGACCACGCTTGGCGTCGAGGTCACGAACCCCGATGGCGACACGTTCTCTGCGCCTTCATTCGACAAGGCCGACTCGATCGGTCAGCTGCTGGGAGAGGCCGCGCTGGATGCGTTGGACAGCGCGAACGAGGTCGCGGACCCCAAGCTGCGCGTGATGGGCAACTCGTTCGAGCTGCCGGTGGAGAACACGTTGTACGTCCTGGGCTTCAATGCCGGTGTGATCGAGCGCGACGAGCTCATCAAAGAAACCCCACAACGGATCATCACCGAGATGATGTTGTTGGAACTCGGCCCGCTGCGAATGCTGACGATCCCCGGCGAGCTTCTTCCGGAGATCGCGATCGGCGGATACGACGGCTCGGCGCTCCACACCGACGAGGCGACCCTCCTCGACGATGGGAATCCGGTGCCGCCCAACCTGGACGCGGCGCCGGAGGGTCCGTACCTGCTGGAGCGGCTGACCCCGCCCGATGCACCTCGCCCGTGGCTCATCGGACTGGGCAACGACGAGCTGGGCTACATCATCCCGCAGTACGATTTCGTAGTGGCGGACACGATGCCGTACTTCGACCAGGCCGAAGGCGATCACTACGAGGAGACCAACTCGTTGGGCCCCGAGACCGCCGGGATTCTCGAAGCGGAGGCCGATCGGTTGATCGACTTCGCCAACGTGGTGCCGGACTGAGACGTTCTGCTAGGACGAGCCTCAGTCCCAACACGCGCACAGCACGGGTGCCGAAGCGTTGCACGGGTAGTCGTTGCTCGAGAGCCAGAACAAGGGCTGTCCGCTCAACGTCGGTGACCCGCCTTTGCCGTTGATGCCCTCGTCGGTGACCGTCCACCCGCTGCAGTTGGAGCCGTTCGCTCCGTTGGCTTGGCTTCCACACCAGAAGAATTCGGGAACTTCGCCCTCCGTGCCGGGCAGAGAGACTCCCCAGTTGAGCAGCGACATCGCGCTGCCGTCGACCAGCAGACTCTCCAAACTGTCCGCCATGACCGTGCCGTCCGTGGAGTGCACGGGGACCGAGAATGGCATTCCCGCCGTCGTGGGGAGATCGAGAACGCTGTCGGAGTCGCTCGTGGAGAAGAGCGCCGCCGACTGGACGCACGAGTCGCTCACGCTCGATCGCGACATCTCGCACAGATTCTGAACCTCGACCCGGGAAGCTTTCGGACCGGCGCCACTGCTGAAGGGCATCTCGCTCGACGAGAAGTACAGCGTCACCGAGGTTGCGCCAGAGGGATTGCCCGTGGAACTCGAATCCACTGTGGTGTTGGAGGTGCTGCTACCGGAGTCGAGCGACCCCGAGCTTCCCGAACTGCTGGACCCAGACCCAGTGCCCGGACCGCTCGCGACGCAGACCGGTCCTTCGCAAACCAGCCCCTCTCCACAACCCGCGGCCGGACAGGGGCAGCCCGCCACGAGGGGGTTGCAGTTGTCTGGGACGCAGACCTTCACGCCTTCGAAGCAGACCAACGAGGCATCACAAGTGTCGTTGGGGTAGCAGGGGCAGGTCACCGAGCCCTCGACGCAGGCTGGGTCGCCGGTGCCACCGCCCTCCTGCGTTGCGTCGGTGAAACACCCGCTGGTCCCCAGCAGAGCGGTCGCGGCAAGGGCCAGTGCGCGCTTCATGCCGACCGAACGTAGCATGACAGGGGGCTGAGGTTCCTGTGATGACAACATTCCAATCCGTTGACGTTTGAGTCGACGCGGTGTCCGGGTGAGCGCACACCAAGGTGGCATGTCCGCTGCGCTCCAGCTCCTTCGCACCCGCCACGACTTCAGACGGTTGTGGCTGGGGAGCATCGTCTCGCAGCTTGGCGATTGGGTGGGGTGGGTCGCGGTGGCCATGGTGGCGCTGCAAGAAGGCGGCGGACCCCTCGACGTTGCAATCGTGTTCGCGGGACACCACCTTCCGGCAGCCGTGCTCACGCCGTTTTCGGGGGCGGTGGCGGACCGCGTCGATCGACGTTGGCTCCTGTGTACGGCGAGCGTTGGGTTGGGCCTGGTGACGGTCGGGATGGCGGCGGCTGCAGCGATGGGGGCCGTCGGACTGCTGCAACTGTTGCTGTGGGTCCGATCCGCCGGTGTGGCGTTTGTGACCCCGGCGGAGCGCGCCGCGTTGCCACGTGTGGTCACCAAGGACGAGCTGCTGTTGGCGGCCATGCCCAAGGCGAACACCTGTCTCTTATACACATCTCCGAGCCCACGAGACCT